>Ga0302314_10000102_pt1 | contig 141087 bp, 146 predicted proteins | sample III_Palsa_N2_3_FD_200533 | JGI IMG/M metagenome (GOLD analysis project Ga0302314, IMG submission 200533) | Peat permafrost microbial communities from Stordalen Mire near Abisko, Sweden - III_Palsa_N2_3 | ecosystem: Environmental > Terrestrial > Soil > Palsa > Peat permafrost | place: Sweden... | reverse complement strand
CAGGGAAAATCCTGAGCGCGTGGGCTGTGGACGGCGGAGAAAAGGCGAGCCAATGGTGGACAGACCATCGAGTTTTCCCTGGGCGAGCGGGCCGCCTGGTCTTGCGGTGGATTGCTGGCCTGAGTTCTCACCGCCGGGGAGTGAATATTAAGGCTTTGTTAACCATGAGATCACAGAAAAATCCGCGGTCCGCATGACCCCAACGCGCTTGGCGACCTACTTTCATGTGCACTTGGTGTCGGACTCGACGGGCGAGACTCTGAACGCCATGGCCCGCGCCGTGTGCGCGAGGTTCAACAATGTGCTGCCGATTGAACACATCTACGCTCTGGTGAGGTCGCAGAAGCAGCTCGAACGGGCCCTGGGAGAGATTGCCGAAGCGCCTGGCGTCGTTCTGCACACGATTGTGGATCAGTCGTTGCGTGAAGCCCTGGAGGGGGGCTGTCAGCGCCTGGACATGCCCTGTATCGGCGCCCTCGATCCCTTGGTGTCGATCCTCTCGCGCTATCTGGGCGCGCCGCTGTCGACACGGGTTGGCGCACAGTATTCGCTGGATACCGACTATTTCAATCGGATGGATGCGCTCTCCTATGCACTCGGACACGACGATGGTCAGGGCGGGCCTGATTTTGCGCGGGCGGACGTAGTGCTCGTAGGCGTGTCGCGCACATCCAAGACGCCGACATGCATCTACCTCGCTCACCGAGGAGTGCGCGCCGCCAATGTGCCACTGGTGCCTCAGGCGGCGCTGCCCGCCAGCCTGACCAATCTCGCTGGCGTGCCGGTCGTCGGCCTCACAGTTTCGCCCGACCGGCTGATCCACCTGCGGCGCAACCGGCTGCGAGCGCTGCACGAGGTGCGTGACAGCAGCTATGTGGACAGTGACGCGGTGCGCGCCGAGACGGTGGCGGCGCGGCGTTTGTTCGAGCGAAACGGTTGGCCGGTCATCGACGTGACGCGCCGGTCGGTCGAGGAAACCGCTGCGGCGGTGATCAACATCATCTCCGGCGGCCGCGGGCAGGTGGAGATGCTCGGGTGATCGTGCTGGCTTCGGCCAGCGCAGTGCGGGCCAAAATGCTGCGCGATTCGGGAGTAAGCTTCGAACTCGTTTCATCCGGCGTCGATGAGGCCGCCCCTAAAGCCCGGTTGCTCAAGGCGGGAGCGAGTCCACGCGAAATCGCCCAGCATCTGGCCGAAGCCAAGGGGCTGGCGGTCTCGAGCCGCGGCGTCGGGCTGGTCATCGGTGCGGATCAGACGCTGGATCTCGATGGCGAACTCATCGACAAGGCGGAGGATCTGAGTGAAGCGCGCGAGCGGCTTCAGCGCTTGCGTGGCCGTTCACACACACTGCACACTGCCGTGGCGCTGGCGCGCAGCGGAGAAGTGATCTGGCGCCTGACCGCCAGCCCTCGCTTGCTCATGCGTGATTTCACTGACACCTACCTCGACGCCTATCTTGCCGCCAGCGGCGAAGCCGTGCTGAGCTCGGTGGGCTGTTATCACCTCGAGGGGTCGGGCGCGCAGCTGTTTGAGAGGATCGAGGGAGACTATTTCTCGGTGCTGGGACTGCCTTTGATCGAATTACTCGGGGCTTTGCGCTCGGAAGGCGCCTTGCAGCGGTGAATATCTCCGCGACGACCGCCGTGGCCGCCGTTGCCGGCGCGCCGGTGAAACACTCACTGAGCCCACTCATTCACAACGCCTGGATCGAAGCCGCCGACCTTGACGCCGTCTATGTGGCATTCGAGTTAGGTAGGGAGGGGTTTGGCGCGTTGGCGCGGGCCCTTCGGGGCGGGGTCCTCCGCGGCCTGAATGTCACCGCACCGTTCAAGGATGAGGCGCTAAAAGTGGCGGACAGCGCGAGCGAACGCGCGCGCCGGGCGGGCGCGGCTAACCTGCTCATCTTTGAGCCCGGCGGCGAGATCATTGCTGATAACACTGATGGCGAGGGGCTGCTGGCCGCGTTCGCCGAGCAAGCCCCTGATTTCGATCCCGCGGCGGGTCCGGTGGTTGTACTAGGCGCCGGCGGCGCGGCGCGCGGCGCCATTGCGGCCTTTGTCGATGCCGGGGCGCCGGAGGTCCGATTGGTTAGCCGCTCCAGGACGAAGGCGGGGATGCTGGCGGAGGCGTTCGGTATTCCGGTGGTGACGGTGGAGAGCATCAACGTCGCTCTCTCGGACGCCAATGCAGTGATCAATGCGACGCCCGCCACACCGGACTGCCCGCTCGAGGGGGCGCCCTCGGGGTGCGTGGTCATGGACATGGTCTATCGGCCACTGGTCACGCCTTTCCTCGCTCGCGCGGATGAACTTGGCCTGCGTCGCGTCGACGGCCTGGCTATGCTCATCGGCCAGGCCCGGCCGAGCTTCGCAGCGCTCTTCGGCGTGGCGCCGCCGCCCCTCGACGTGCGCGCGCTGGTGCTGAGCCGATTGGATCGGGAACCATGAAGGTCATTGGCCTGACCGGTTCGGTGGGTATGGGCAAATCGACGACGGCGGCGATGTTCGCCGAGGCCGGTGTCCCGGTCTATGACGCGGACGCAGAGGTCCGACGCCTCTACGCCTCGGGCGGTGGGGCGGTGGCCGCGGTGGAAGCGGCCTTTCCTGGCGTGACGGTGGAGGGCACCGTGGACCGAGGCCTGCTAAGCGCACATGTGTTGGGAGATCCGGAGGCGCTGGCCAGACTCAACGCCATTGTCCACCCGTTGATGAGTGAAGCCCGCGCCGAGTTCTTCGCGCAGGCGCGCAAGGACGGCGCAGCGATCGTCGTCCTCGATATTCCCCTGCTGTTTGAATCGGGGGGGCACCGGAATGTGGACAAAGTGGTGGTGGTCAGCGCGCCAGCAGCGCTCCAGCGCGAACGGGTGCTCGCCAGGCCGGGCATGACCGAGGCCAAGTTCGCCGCGCTTCTGGCGGCGCAAACACCGGACGTCGAAAAGCGCGCGCGCGCCGATTTCGTTGTCGACACCAGCCTGGGCTTCGACCACGCTCGCACCCAGGTGGAAGGCGTACTCGTCGCCTTGCGCGCCGCTGGCGAAGCGGCGCATTGAGTTCGCCATGGCGCGTGAAATCGTACTCGATGTCGAGACCACCGGGCTCAGCCCGAAACAAGGCCATCGGATCATCGAAGTCGCCTGCGTCGAGATCGACGATTTCGTTCCGACCGGCCGCAACTTCCAGACCTATGTGCATCCAGATCGCGAGATCGATCCGGATGCGCAGCGTGTCCATGGCATTTCGCTTGAGTTTTTGGCGGACAAACCCCGGTTCGCCGAGCCGCAGGTGGCGGAAGCTCTGCGGGCCTTCATTGGCGAGGCGCCCATCATTGCTCACAATGCAGGCTTCGACCGAGAGTTCGTCAACCACGAACTGGGCCTAGCCGGCCGACCCATCCTGCCGGAGAGTCGATGGATCGATACCCTTGCTCTGGCCCAGAAGCGCTTTCCGGGCATGCACAATTCACTCGACGCCCTTTGCAAGCGATTCAAGGTCTCGCTGGCTGAGCGGGAGAAGCATGGCGCGCTGATCGACGCAAAACTTCTCGCTCACGTCTATCTCGAACTACGCGGCGGCCGTGAGCGCGCCTTGGATCTCAGCGGCGCCGAAGCGGCTCTGGCGGCGGCCCCTGGAGGTCCAGCCGCGTACGCGCCAAGGTCTCGGCCGCTCGTCTGTCGTCTGACGGCCGCAGAGGGCGCCGCCCATGAAGCCTTTGTCGCGGGCGAACTCAGGAACGCACTTTGGTTGAGATAGAAACGCCTCCCGGGGCATCGGTCGCGCGGTGATCGGCGTCGTTTAGGCGAGACCGGTCGGAGTCCCCGGCTGCTGCTGTTCGGCCAGCCGCGCCGCGTAGATGCCGCCGAAATCGATCGGCTCGAGCCGGAGCGGTGGGAACCCCCCCTCGGCGCTCAGGTCGGCGATCACGCGCCGTGCGAAGGGAAAAAGAAAGCGCGGGCATTCAATCATCAAAACCGGCTCCATATCCGCTGGCGCCACACCCATAATCTGGAAAAGGCCGGCGTAAACGAGTTCGATGTGGAAGACAGTCTCAGCTTCGCGAACCGCACGAGCGGTGAGCTTGAGTTCGGCTTCATAGAGGCCGTCATCGCGCCCATTGGCGTTGAGTTCGACGTTGAGGTCGATTTGGGGGGGCGCCCCGCCGATGCGCAGGGATTCCGGCGCGCGCGGGCTCTCAAACGAGAGGTCCTTGATGTATTGAGCCAGGATACGGATCCCGGGCTGGAGATTGGGATCGGAACCGTTGGACCCTGGTGTGGAAAAGTCGTGAGAGAAGTCGGACATGCGCGATGGTTGCTCTTTGAATGGGCGGCGCGTGGTCGGCGCGGCGAGCGGGCTCGCTAACACGCTCCGCCCCAAAGTGGCAACGCGCGGGCGATGGCGCCCAGGGTGATCCGTTCTTGCCCTCAGGCTTACGCCGGGCGAATGTTGGCCTATATTAAACATTCGGTCTCAACCCGTCGCTGGCGAGCAAATGCAGTTTATCGTGTTCATCGTTCTGGGCGTTCTCGCAGGCGTGGTGCTGTTTCAACTCTACGCGGTGCTGGGCCGCAAAGTCGGGCGTGGGCCGGAGACCGCCGCGCATCCGCCCATCGGGACGGTGGCGCCCGAGGGCCGTTTGCCCGCGCTATCCCTGAGCGAGGAGGCCGCCCCGCTGGTGGGCGTCGCCGCCATACGCGCCAGAGACGCGAGCTTCGACCCGACCCAGTTCCTCCAGGGCGCCCGCCAAGCCTATCAGACAATCGTGAAGGCGTTCACCGAAGGCGACCGCGCTACGCTTAAGCCCTTGCTGGCGCCGGCGGTCATGGAAGGCTTTGATGCGGCCATTAGTGAACGCGAGACGGCCGGCCGCACGGAAAGCATCGAGTTTCTCCAGCCTCCCAGGGCCGATCTCGAGAGCGTCAGTCTGGTGGACGACTTGGCGCGCGCCGCGGTGCGTTTTCTGGCGGAACTGCGCAACCGCACCAAGGACAGCGCCGGCGAGGCGGTGGACGACCGGCGCACGGCGGAGGTTTGGACCTTCGAGCGCAACATCAAGAGCCGCAATCCGAACTGGATCCTGGTTCACGTCGACGCCGCCGAGGCGTAGGCGGCGTGGGTCTTGGAGAGGGGCTGGCGTTCGTCGCCGCGACGTTCGCCCTGGCGGCTAGCGCGCAAATTCCTGAGACCTACCCATCCGCCACCGCGTCGCCACCCCGAGCGATGCTTGGTTTGTCGACCCTGCCTGGATGGGCTGAAGAAGACCATTCAGCCGCGCTGCGCGCTGTCCGCGCAGGGTGCGGCGCCTCGCGTGACCCCAGCATGCTGAGCGTCTGTCGAGACCTGCGGTCCATGGGCGATCCTAGTGACGAGACCGCCCGCGCCTTTCTTGAAGCACGTTTCCGCGCCGTCCCGGTCGCCGGAGCCGGGCGCCTCACTGGATATTTCATGCCCGTCTACGAGGCGCGGTGGTCGCGTGGTGGAGAGTTCACGGCGCCAGTACGGCCGCGCCCGGCCGATTTGCCGCCAGGGGATCTTAGTTCTGGGGGCCGCGCGGCCTACGCTAGCCGCGCGGCGATCGATGAACGCCCGGCGTCTGACGCACTAGCGTGGATGCGGCCCGAGGACTTGTTCTTCATGCAGATCCAAGGCGCCGGCGTGCTCATCTTTGACGGCGGCAGGCGAGAGAAGGCCGTGTTCGCCGGCGACAACGGTGCGCCGTTCGTCGGAATCGCCGCTCCCATGCGCGCGCGCGGCCTGTTCGTCGACCAGGAGACCTCAGCCGAGGCCATCCATGCGTGGCTTGCCCAGCATCGGGGCCCTGAGGCCGCCGCCATCATGGTGCTCGATCCACGCTATGTGTTCTACAATCTGACCGCGGATGATGGTTTCGACCCTCTCGGTGCTGCGGGTCAGAGACTGCCCGCTGGGCGTTCTGTCGCTGTTGATCCGACCTTTCATGCGATGGGCGAGCTGTTGTGGCTCGATGCATCTGCGCCCAGCCTGGCAGGCGCATTTCCCACCTACCGCCGCGTCGCCGCCGCTCTCGATACAGGGGGGGCGATCAAGGGGCCGGCTCGGGCCGACCTCTATCTAGGGCGGGGCCCGGCCGCTGGCGCGGAGGCGGGGCGCGTCCGCCACGTGCTGACGCTCTATCGCCTGGTTCCGATCCCGCGTTCGGAGCCGTGAAGCCCAGGGACGAAGATCTTCGCGCCTGGGCTCTGGTTGCGGCCACGGTACGACCCCTGCCGGGCCGAGCCATCCCGGCCTTACCCCCGCGGCGTGACATCAAGGCGTCGGGCCCGATGTCGGCGCCGACTGCGAGACACGCCATGGCGCATCGTCCGGCGTCGGCGCCCCCCACTGGCATCGAACCCGGACGTTATCGGCGCATGGCGCTCGGCCGTGAGCCGATCGGTGCGCGCATCGACCTCCACGGCCTCGATCAGGCGCGCGCCCACGCCGCCCTTACGGACTTTATCGGCGACGCTTTCGCCCGCGGCCTGCGCGGAGTTCTTGTGATCACCGGCAAAGGAACGCTGGGTGACGGCGTCCTCCGCCGCCACGTCCCGGACTGGTTGGGACAGGCGCCGCTGCGAGCCCGGGTCGCGGGCCTCTCGGAAGCGCATCGCCGCCACGGCGGCGCCGGGGCACTTTACGTGGCGCTTAAGAGGCGCAGTCCGCCGTAGCGCGCAACCGGCGCTTTCCGGCGGGGGCCAGATGGCCTATCGCCTCACCCTAAATGAAGGGAGAGAGACCATGCGGACGCTGCTGTTGGGACTTGCGGTTTCTACGGCTCTGGCGGGCGGCGGCGCCGTGGCGCAGACCCAGCCCGAGCCGACGCCCCTGCCACCGCCTGTCGTTGCGCCCATCGACACGCCTTATCCCGGCTTGATCCGCCTAGCGGTTGACGCGACCGATCTTACGCATGGGATCTTCAACGTTCGCGAAAGCGTGCCAGTGGCGCAGCCAGGACCTTTCACGCTGCTGTTTCCAGAATGGCTTCCCGGCAATCACGGACCCAGCGGTCCACTCGACAAGTTCGCCGGGCTGACGATCACCGCGGGTGGCCATCCGGTGACTTGGACGCGCGATCCGGTGGACGTCTACGCCTTTCACGTCGACGTCCCGGCCGGCGTGACCGCGCTCGATCTCTCCTTCCAATTCCTCTCCGCCGTCACGGGGCGCGAGGGTCGGATCATGATGACTCCGCAGATGCTGAGCCTGCAATGGGACACGGTGGTTCTCTATCCCGCTGGCTATTTCTCACGCGACATCACCCTCGAGCCAAGCGTCAGGCTGCCCAGCGGGTTCACGGGAGTCACGGCGCTCGAAACCGCGTCCAGCAGCGGCGACATGACGACCTACAAGCCGACAACACTCAACACGCTGGTCGATTCACCGATGATCGCCGGCCTCTACTACCGGCGCTTCGATCTCGATCCGGGCGGCCCCGCGCGTGTCAGTCTCGATGTCATCGCCGACAAGCCGGAGGAACTCGACGCCACGGACGCGCAGATCGGCGCCCACAAAGCCCTCGTCACCCAGGCCTATCGCCTGTTCGGCTCACACCACTACGACCACTACGATTTCCTGTTTTCCCTGAGCGACAAGATGGGGGGCAACGGGCTCGAGCATCATCAATCGAGCGAAGACGGCACGATACCGAGGTACTTCCTCGATTGGGACAAGACGCCCGCCGGCCGTGACCTTTTGGCTCACGAATACACTCACTCCTGGAACGGCAAGTTCCGCCGTCCGGCGGATCTTTGGACACCGAACTTCAACACGCCCATGCGCGACAGCCTGCTGTGGGTTTACGAGGGGCAGACTCAATATTGGGGTTACGTCCTGGCCGCACGAGCGGGGCTCCTTACAAAGCAGCAGGCGCTCGACGCCATCGCCTTGACGGCCGCCACCTATGACGCGCGCGTCGGCCGCGTGTGGCGGGACCTCGAAGACACCACCAACGACCCGATCATCGCCATGCGGCGGCCGTTGCCATGGGTGAGCTGGCAGAGGAGTGAGGACTACTATTCAGAAGGTCAGCTCATCTGGCTCGACGCTGACACGCTCATTCGGCAGCTATCGGGAGGCAAGCGTTCGTTGGATGACTTCGCCCGAACCTTCTTCGGCGGCGACAACGGCAGCTTCGTCACCAAGACCTACACCTTTGACGATATTGTCACGGCGCTCAACGGCGTGCAGCCGTATGACTGGGCGACATTCCTCCACGTGAGGCTCCAGGGGCACGGTCCCGGGGCGCCGCTGGATGGTTTGGGGCGCGGTGGCTATCACCTGATCTACGACGAGACGGAAGGTGGCTATCTCGAGGGCGCGGAGCACGAGGGGAAGGCGACCGTCCTCTCATTCTCCATCGGTGTTACCTTGGGACAGGAGGGCGTCCTGAGCTCAGTCGACTGGGACGGTCCGGCGTTTAAGGCCGGCCTCACTCCCGGCGCGCAAATTGTGGCGGTGAACGGCGACGCCTACAGTTCGGAACTCCTGAAGGACGCCATCACCGCCGCGAAGAAATCGCCGGCGCCCATCGAGCTCCTGGTCAAGGACAACGACCGCTACCAAACCATCGCCGTCGATTACCATGGCGGCCTACGCTACCCGCATCTGACGCCGGTTGTGGGCCAGCCCAAACGCCTGGATGATATTTTGGTGCCGAGGCCCTAGCCGCGACTTTTCTTTTCTTCCACGCCCGAGCGGGTCTCGCGGGCGCGCAGCGCGTCGGCGACTTCGTCGAGGCCGACGCCCAGCGCCGCCAGAAGCGCCAACCAGTGATAGATGAGATCGGCGCTCTCCGCCGCGACACCCGCGCGGTCGCCCTGAACGGCCGCGATCGCGGTCTCGACAGCCTCCTCGGCGAGCTTCTTCGCCGCCAACGCCGGATCGGCGATCAGCCGGGCGGACCAGGACGCCGCCGGATCCGCGCCGCGTCGGCTCTCGATGGTGCGAGCGAGGGCCTCGACTGTCTCTCCAAAGCTGCCCACGCGAGTCTCCTGCTAGGTAAGGCGGACGGGGACGCCCGCGCTTGCCATGGCCGCCTTGGCCTCGCCGATCGTCAAGTCCCCGAAATGAAAAATCGACGCCGCTAGGACTGCGTCGGCGCCGCCCTCGGCTACCGCCTCGATGAGATGCCCCGCGTGGCCCGCGCCGCCGCTGGCGATCACCGGAATGCCTACTGCCGCTGTCACCTGGCGAAGTAACGCGAGATCGTAGCCTGACTTGGCGCCGTCCCGGTCCATGGAGGTGAGCAGAATTTCGCCAGCCCCGCGCTCCGCCGCCACGCGCGCATAGTCGACCGCGCCCAGGCCCGTGTCGCGCCGTCCGCCGTAGGTGAACACGCGCCATGTGTCCCCCGTGCGCTTGGCGTCCACCGCCGCGACAACCGCCTGGGACCCAAAGGCGTCGGCGCAGCGCGAAAGGAGCGTCGGGTCTTCCACTGCGGCGGTGTTGAGGCTGACCTTGTCGGCGCCGGCCCTCAGGAGCGCCCGGGCGTCCTCGACAGAGCGCAGGCCGCCGCCAACGGAAAGCGGCATGAAGCAGACGTCCGCGGTGCGCGCCACCACATCCAGTATCGCGCCCCGCCCCTCCTGGCTGGCGGTAATATCGAGGAACATGAGCTCGTCGGCGCCGGCGAGGTCATAGGCGCTGGCCTGCTCCACCGGATCACCGGCGTCGCGCAGCTCCACGAACTTCACGCCCTTGACCACGCGTCCGTCTTTCACATCGAGGCACGGGATCACGCGAACCTTCAGCATTGCGCAGCAGCCAGGGCTTCGCTCGGCTGGATGGCGCCAGCGTAGAGCGCCCGGCCCAGCACGGCGCCGGCCACCGGCGTTCCCGTGCGCGCCCTCAGGCGTTCAATGTCGGCCACGTTGGCGAGGCCCCCTGCGGCGATGACCGGAATGCCGACGACGTCGGCGATGGCCCCGAAGACGGCGATATTGAAGCCGAGCTGAGCGCCATCGCGATCGATGTCCGTGATGATGAGTGCGCTGACTCCCGCGTCCTCGAAACGCCTGACCACCGTGACCGCATCCAGGCCCGAATCCTCAGTCCAGCCTTCGATGGCGACAAGGCCTTGGCGAACATCGACGCTCACCGCGATTTGCTCGGGCCAACGGCGCGCAGCGGCGCGAACAAGATCAGGATCGCGCACGGCGGCGGTGCCCAGGATCACGCGGCTGACGCCCGCCTCGATCCAGCGCGCCACGTCGACCATGGTCCTGACCCCGCCGCCGAGTTGAACGGGAATGGAGACCGACTCCAGGATTCTGCCCACTGCGGCGTCGTTGACAGCCCGCCCGGCGGCGGAGCCGTCGAGGTCCACCACGTGGAGCCAGGAAAAGCCCGCCGCCGCCCAGGTGCGTGCTTGAGCCGCGGGATCATCGTTGAACACCGTCGCGGTGGCGAAATCCCCGCGGACGACACGCACGCACTGACCGTCCTTCAGGTCGATCGCAGGATAAAGGATCATGGCCGCCATTCCAGGAAGTTGGCCAGCAGAGCAAGGCCCGCGGCTTGGGATTTCTCAGGGTGAAACTGTACGCCGGCGAGATTGCCGCGCGTCACAGCCGCGACAAACCGGCCGCCATGGTCGGTCCATGCCGCGACGTCGCTCGCTTCGCGCGCGGCAAGCGCGAATGAGTGGGTGAAGTACATATCGGCGCCCATCGGCAGGCGGCGGAACAGAGCCGCGTCGGGCGTGAAATCCACCGCATTCCAGCCCACATGTGGCACCTTGGCGCGCGGTCCGTCCGGTCGCAGGCGCTCCACGTCGCCGGCGATCCAACCAAGGCCCGGCGTCTCGCCGAACTCAAGGCCGCGGGTCGCAAGGAGCTGCATGCCCACGCAGATGCCCAGGAATGGAACGCCACGTACTCTCACGGCTGCTTCGATCCCGGCAAGGGCGCCGTTCGTCGATTCCAGGGCCCGCATACAGGCGGAGAATGCGCCTACGCCCGGCAACACCACCGCGTCGGACCGGGCGATCACGTCGTGATCGTTGGTGGTGACGATCTCAGGCGATGGGTCAAGCCTCGCCGAGGCTCGACGCAGAGCGTTTTCCGCCGAGCGCAGATTGCCCGAGCCATAATCGATAAGCGCGACCACCCGGGTCATTGTGGCCTCTAGAGAACGCCCTTGGTGGAGGGCGCTTGCCCGAGGGTCTTGGCGTCCGGCTCTACAGCGTCCCGCAGCGCCCGCGCCAGAGCCTTGAAGCCGCTCTCGGCGATGTGGTGCGAATTATCGCCGTAGAGGGTCTCAAGGTGCACGCAGGCGCCGGCGTGCATGGCGAAGGCGTGGTGAAACTCCTTGAACAGCTCGGTGTCCATCTCACCGACCTTTGGCCGCGAGAACTTTACCCGCCAGATCAGGTACGGCCGGTTAGCTAGGTCAACCACGCAGCGGGTGAGCGTCTCGTCCATGGGGATATAGGCGTGGCCGAACCGGCGGATTCCCTTGAATCCATCGAGGGCGCGGTGGAAGGCCTGACCGATGACAATGCCCGTGTCTTCCACGGTGTGATGCATGTCGATGTGCAGATCGCCTTTGGTCTCCACCTCGAGGTCGAAGCCGCCGTGGCGAGCGAAGCTGTCCAGCATGTGGTCGAAGAAGCCGACGCCAGTGACGATCTTCGAGCGGCCGTGGCCGTCCAGATCAAGACGCACCCGTATCTGGGTTTCCTTGGTGTTGCGTTCGATTTCTGCGGTCCGGGACATGTCAGAGTCCTTTGGCGGCGGCCAGGTTTTTGAGGGGCGTCTGGGGCCTGGGGCCGAAATGCGAGATCACCTCGGCGGCGGCCATCGCGCCAAGGCGCGCGCAGTCCTCCAATGGCCGGGCGGCGGCGAGACCCACCAGGAATCCAGCGGCGTACTGATCGCCGGCGCCGGTGGTGTCGACGACCTTGGAGACGGGTTCGGCTCCGATTGTCACGCTGGAGCCGCTGGCGAGGACCACCGATCCCTGCGCGCCCCGCGTGACGGCCGCGATGCGCACGCGCCCGCGCAGAGCAGAGAGGGCCTTGTCGAAATCGGTCTCGAACAGCGCGGCGATCTCGACTTCGTTGGCGAACAGAACGTCAACCTCGGCGTCGATGAAGGCCAGAAGGCCGGCGCGGTGGCGCTCGACCACGAATGCGTCCGACAGGCTGAGCGCAATGGAGCGACCGGCCGCCCGCGCCGCCGCCGCGGCCTTGGCGAATGCGGCCCGCGCCTCGTCGGGATCGAAAAGATAGCCTTCGAGATAGAGGATCGAGGCTTCGGCGATCGTCGTCGGCGTCACGTCCGCGGGCGTGAGCATTACCGCCGCGCCGAGATAGGTGCACATGGTCCGCTCGCCGTCCGGCGTGATATTGATCAGGCATCGAGCTGTGGCTGGCCCGCCCGCGAGCGGCGCTGTGTCGAATTGGGCGCCGATGGCGCGGATGTCGTGGGTAAAAACCTCACCGAGGCCGTCCGTGGCGACCTTGCCAACGAACACGGCTCTCCCGCCCAGACTCGCGACACCGGCGATGGTGTTGGCCGCCGAGCCTCCCGACGCCTCTATGCCCGCGGCCATGCGGCCGTAGAGCTCATGGGCGCGCGCCTCGTCGATGAGCCTCATGGAGCCCTTGTCCAATTGCTCGGCGGCGAGGAATGCGTCGTCGGCGCTGGCCAGGACATCGACAATGGCGTTGCCGATGGCGGCGACGTCGTAGAGGGCGGTCATAGAGGCTTCCAAGGAGACGGGACGGCGCGCGAGGTACACCAGGACGTCCGCCGTGGCGAGCCTCGGCGCTCAGACGCCCAGAAACAGAGACCGCGACGGGCAGAGATCGCTGACCAAACAAATCGCGCACTTCGGCTTTCGCGCCACGCAAACGTAGCGGCCATGCAGGATCAACCAGTGGTGGGCGCGGCTGCGCCGGGCCGGCGGTGTCACGCGCATCAGATCGGCTTCCACCAGGTCGGGCGTCTTGGCCCTGGAGAGGCCCAGGCGATGGGCCACACGGAAGACGTGGGTGTCCACCGCGATCGCAGCCTCGGCGCCCAGCTCATTGAGGACCACGCTAGCGGTTTTGCGGCCGACTCCGGGCAAAGTGAGAAGAGCGGCCCGGTCGAGTGGCGGTTCGCCGCCATACTGGTCGAGCAGGATGCGCGACAGAGCGATCACATTGCGCGCCTTGGTGCGGAAGAGGCCGATGCTGGCGATGTAGGGGATCAGATTGGCTTCGCCGAGATCCACCATGCCCTGTGGCGTGTCGGCGACCTTGAACAGCGCCGCGGTCGCCTTGTTCACCGATACGTCGGTCGCCTGAGCCGAGAGCACAACCGAGACCAGAAGCGTGAAGGGCGAGTTGTAAACGAGCTCGGTGCGGGGGTCCGCGGTTTGGGCCGCGAACCGGTCGAAGATCTCCGCGATCCGTTCGGCCTCTTTGGAAGTGTGCGCCATTGGCCGACCATCGCCGCGTTCGCCGGGCTCGCCAAGGCGTGGCTTGGGTTCTAAATGGCTGGCGAGATGCACGGCCCCTACTTCATGGACGCGGTCATCACGCCCCACCGGTCGCTCTCCCGGCGCGGGTTCATTGTCCTTATTTCAGTCATGACGGCGATCAACGCCCTGACCGCGGCCCTGTTTCTGGCCCTTCACGCCGCGCCCATTCCACTGTTCTTGGGGCTCGATCTCATCGCCGTGTTCGTCGCCTTCGCGGCCAGTCGACGCGCCGCCCGGCGGCTCGAGCGCATCCAGGTTACGGCTTCAGAGGTCAGGGTTGTGCGGGAATCGCCGAGTGGTTCCGAGACGGTATGGCTGTCGCCGACCGCATTCACTCGCGTCGCCCTGGTGGGTGAGGATGAGGACGAGACGGACCTTCAGCTTCGCTTGTCCGATCGCGGTGTAGCTGTCGGGCGCGGCCTCAGTCGGTCGGAACGGCGGGATTTCGCGGTCGCTCTCGAGCGCGCCATTCGCCGGGCCAGAACCGGCCCGATGGCGATCTGAAGCCGGCCAGGACGTCTAGCCGGCCCAGTCGATCCAGGCGCCGTGCGGGTGGGTGGCGGCGAGCACGCGCTCTTCGCCGCCGGGCCAGAGCGTAAGCCGCAGTTCCATGAGCGCGGGATTGCCGGGCGGCGGCTCCATGCGCAGCCAGGCCAGGGGCGCACCCTCGTCGGCTCGGGAGCCGAACTCGGCCAGAGTAGCGACGAGCGCCTCCTGGCTTGGCGCGGGCATGTATTGAAAGAACACCGAATGGAAGACCACGGTCGCCAGGCCGGCCCGTGGTTCGCCGTGACGCCGCGCCCAGACAGGCGCGTCTTCGCGTTCGACAGTGACGCCCGCCGCCAGGGTCTCGGCGATGGCCGCGTCGAGCCGGTCCAAGCGATCAAATTGATCGGGCCAGATGAACGCTCTCAGCCGGCGCCGCTGGGCCGGATCGCCGAGGTCGACCGGGCTGCGGTCGCAGGCGGAGCGTTCCACGACGTCCACGGCGCAGGAGGTCGGCGGCGGGCCGCCGCGCCAGTCGGTCTCCAGCGTCACTTTTGCGTCGCGCGGCCCCCACTCGCTCACAGCGCCAAATCGATAGCGTCGCCTGTCCCAAAGTTGATTCAACCCCGCACTTGCCCCCAGCTCAAGGATGCGCAGGGGCAGACGCGTTTGCGCCGCGATGACCAGGAAGCCCGGCAGAAGCACTGCGGACCGTCTGACCTCGTTCGTCTGCGGCTCATGGCGCATGAAGTCGCCAATCCGCTCCGGGCTGTGCCTGATCCGCGCGAGGGCGAGCAGCCACGCTCGATCGGGCGCCCCGGCGCGATCCGGTAGCGGATAGACGCGGGCCAAGTCCGACTCCGGCTCGCTCAGAACCACGTCATGAAGCGCTCCCAGCCAGCGCAGCGCCACCGCGTCTTCGAGCAGGCCCCTTCGCGAGGACTCCGCCCAAGGTTGGAAGACGCCACGCAGCGCCGCCTCTGTGGGCGCAGCCTCGGCGGCGCGTTCGAGCAGGGCGGCCGAGAACGGCGACCCCAGGGCCGCGCACGCGGCGGCCTGGAGTTTTAGCACTTCGGTCAAGGCGGAAGGCTCGGGCACGGCAGGCTTATGAAAGGTGGCTCGGTCGATGGGTCAATCTTGAATCGGCGCGTCAATCCTCCGGCGCGGGCGATCCCTGGCCTTCGATCATGAGCGGGCTTTCCCGGATGGTGACCGCCGCCAGCCGAACCGGACGCCATGACGCGCGATGAATGGCGCAAGGTCCCAGATTTCTGAGTGCGCGTGCGTGAGCGGGCACCCCATATCCTTTGTGGGCTGCGAAGCCGTAGCCCGGATAGGTCTCGTCGAATGCGGTCATCAGCCGGTCGCGGGCGGTCTTGGCCAGGATGGAGGCCGCCGCGATGGAAGCGGAGATTCCGTCCCCGCCCACCACCGTGCGCACTGGGCATGGCAGATCGAACGCCTGATCGCCGTCGACGAGGGCGAAGGCCGGCGGGCTGCTAAGGGCTTCCACCGCCCGACGCATGGCGAGGCCCGTGGCGCCCAGGATGTTGAACTCGCCGATCTCCTCCACCGAGGCGAACGCCACCGACCAGGCGAGAGCGTGAGTCTTGATGGCCAATTCAGCCGCGTCGCGCTGCCGAGGTGTCAGGCGTTTGGAATCATCGACGCCCTCCAAGCGGGCGCGGGCAGGGAGGATCACGGCGGCGGCGAAAACCGGGCCCGCCCAAGGCCCTCGGCCCGCCTCGTCGACACCACATACCGGTGCCGGACAGGCGCGCTCCAGACGCATGTGGACCCGGGGCCGACTCACGAAAGGCGCGCCACTTCAGAGTGTCGATAGCAGGTGGCGGTGTGATCGTTGACCATCCCGACGGCTTGCATGAAGGCGTAGGTGATGACCGGGCCGCAGAATTTGAAACCCTTGGCCTTAAGCGCGCCGGCCACCTTAGCGGCAAGTGGCGTCTGGGCGGGGACCTCGCCAATCTCGCCCCACCGATTCTGCAGGGGCTTGCCGTCCACGAATCCCCACAGAAAGGCGGAAAAATCCTCACCGTGCTCACGCATGTCGAGCCAGATGCGCGCGCCAGCGATGGCGGCGTCAATCTTGGCTCCCGACCGGACAATGCCCGCATCGTCCATCAGGCGCGCCCGATCAGCCTCGCCAAAGCGAGCCACGATTTCCGGATCGAAGTCGTCAAAGGCCCGGCGAAAAGCGTCGCGCTTGCGCAGGATGGTGATCCAGGCCAGTCCCGCCTGAAATCCGTCCAACACGAGCTTTTCCCACAAAGCCCGGCTGTCGTATTCAGGAACGCCCCACTCCTCGTCGTGGTAGGCCACGTAGAGAGCGTCTCCGGGCGTCGCCCAGCGGCAACGATTGAGACCTGAATCCATGCGCATCCTTAACGTAGCCGACTTCAACTGGATGACGGGGGCGGAGCGCCACACAGCCAACCTGTCTCTATTCGACATCTGCCGCAAGTTCAGCCTGGCGGCGAACCGGGCCAATCATCTGGTGGTGGAGTTTTCCGACCGAGCCGTGGCGCGCATGGGCGGCCCGTTGCGGCGTTCCGGTCATGCGGAGCGCCGATTCCTTCAGGTGGTCGATGAACTGAAGCCCGAGCTCATCCTGCTGCATTTCGCCGATCGCATCGGCAACGACGCGCTCGCCGAAGCCAGGGCGCTTTCGCCCGGCATGGTCATCGCGGACATCAATATCGACCCGATCGACACGGAGAAAAACCAGCGCCGACTGGCTCTGCGCAAAGGCGTGGCCGACGCCCTGTTCGTCACCACAGCCGAGCCATCGCTCGGCGCCAACACCGGTCCGGGCGCCTTCGCCGCCTTTCTGCCCAATCCCGTTGATCCGGCGATTGAGACCGGCCGCGCATTCGAGATCGAGGCGCCGGCGTTCGACCTCCTGTTTCCCGCCAGCGAGGATGAGCCGCGTGAGGTGGGACCCGAACGGCTGCGTCCCGTGGAAGCCGTCGCGCGCCTCCGGGCCGCAACACCGGGGCTGCGCCTGTCCACGCCTGGCGTTGGCGGCCAGTCGCGGGCGCGCGGAGTTCGGTATTTCGAGGCGCTCGGCTCAGCGCGCGCCGGCTGGTCGTTGTCACGCCGGTCAAGCCTGCCGCTCTACGCCTCGGACCGCATGGCCCACTTCTTCGGCTGGGGACTGGTGACGCTCATCGACCGCCGCGCCGGCTTCGATCGCTTCTACGCGGCCGACGAGGCAGTGTTCTACGACGACCTGGCCGATCTCGCCGCCTCTATGAGAGAGCTGCTCGCCGATGACGCGGCCGCGCGGGACCGCGCACGCAGAGGATGGAGCGCGACCTGGCGCCAGTTCCACAGCGCCCGTGTGTTCGACTACGTTCTGGCGCAGCTGTTCGAAGACGGAGGCGCCAAGGGTTACGAATGGCCGTGCGAGCGGTGGGGCGGTTGATCAGGCCAGGGCCGCCGCCAGCCAGCTGGGCCGGACGGGCCGCCAGGCGCGCCCGTCGGGAAGGACGCGGGCCGCCCCGTCCATGCGGTCGAGACGCAAGCTAGCCATGGCGACGCCCGGCAGGCTCGAATGGGTTTCGCCGGCGCGAAGGCCGCCCGCCAGGAGTTCGCTCCCGGCCGCCACTGCCGGTCCGTCAAAGGCGATCGGCCCCATGCGCGTCTTGAGCGTCCCGCGCCGCTTCATGCGCGAGGTGGTTTCTTGGCCGACGAAACAACCCTTCTTGAAGTCGACGCCGTTCAGCAGATCGAAGTTGGCCTCGATGGGATAGGTCTTCTCAAAGCCCCAGTCCCCCGGTCCGGGAACGCCGAGCGCCAGCCGATGGGATTCGTAGTCGGACTCGCGTGCGGCCTGGGCACCTGGCGGCGGCGCGGCGTCATAGCCGCGGCCCCCTAGCTCGGCCAGGCGCGGATCGACCAACCACCCGGGGCTGTCAGCGCCCCATAGGGCGGCCACGCGTATGTTAAGAGGTTCGATCGTCACTTTGGCGCGCAGGCGATAGAGGATGAGGCGTTCGATCAGCGCCTCTCTTCGATCGGCGACGCAGTCGAGGTGGCAACCTTCGCCGTCCCCGATCAGGAAGAGATCAAACAGCACCCGACCCTGGGGGGTCAGCAGGGCGCCGAAGCGGATTTCGCCGGCGCTGAGTGTTTCCACGTCCTGGGTTACCAGCCCCTGGAGGAAACTTCGCCACTCGGGGCCGGCAATTCTAATCACCGCGCGGCTGGACAGGTCGGCGTGCTGAGGCTCTGGGGGCATGCCCGGTAATGTGGCGGCGGCTGGCTTGGAGCGCCAGGGGTTCGCGGCCTATACAGAGTCCGGATGACGCGCCGTCCATTCTCGATCCTTTTCATCGCGCCCAGCCGGATCGGCGATGCGGTCCTGGCGTCGGGGTTGGTTAAATTCCTCGCTGACCAGATCCCGGGCGCGCGTTTCACCTTCGTTGGCAGCGAACTCACTGCCCCGCTGTTCGCCGAGACACCGGGCGCCGAGCGCGTGATCGTCATGGAGAAGCGGCCGCTCTCAGGCCACTGGCTCTCGCTGTGGAACGAGGTTCGAGGTGAGAAGTGGGGCCTCGTGGTCGACCTGCGCGGCTCCGGCCTCTCGGGCTTGTTGCAGCGCTCCAAGCGCGCGGTTCACCGTCCCTCGCGTGATGGCGAACACAAGGTGATCGAGGCTGCGCGCCTGCTAAAGCTGGAAGATGATCCGCCCGCGCCATTTCTCTACACAAACGCCGACACCGAGGCGCGCGCGACGGAGCTCATGGCGGGTGAGGGGCCCATCCTCGCCATCGCCCCGGCGGCCAACTGGGTCGGCAAGGCGTGGCCAGCCGAACGCTTCGCCAACATCGCCCGCAGGCTCTTAGGCGCCGGCGGCGCCCTGGAGGGCGGCCGGTTGATGATCCTGGGCGCCTCGCGCGATCGCGATATCGCCCGTTCGGTAAAGACCGCGGTTCCCAGCAACCGCCAGATCGATCTCGTGGGCGTGGAGGAGTTGCTGGTCTGCTACGCCTGCTTGAAGCGCGCGCGCCTGTTCATTGGCAACGACTCCGGCGTCATGCACCTCGCAGCGGCGGCCGGCGCGCCAACGCTCGGCCTATTCGGGCCATCCGACGAGGCCCTCTACGCCCCCTGGGGCCCAACCGCCCACGCCCTGCGCGGTCCACGCGCCTTCGACGCCTTTCTGGCCGTCGATCCCACACTGAGTCACGCCGTCTGCCACATGATGGACCTGCCCGTTGGCGAAGTCCTGGCTGCGGCGGAAGCTCTCATCGCCCAGACCGCGCCGGAGACCGTCTATGCCTGAAACCTTCGACCTCATCGTGCGTGGCGGCGAGGTGGTCAATCACGCCGGCCGGGGCGCCGCCGATGTCGGCGTGCGCGCCGGCAAAATCGCCGCCGTGGGCGATCTGGCGCAGGCGTCGGCTGGCGAGGTCATCGACGCGCGCGGTCTGACGGTGCTCCCTGGCGTCATCGACAGCCAGGTGCATTTCCGTGAGCCGGGCCTCGAATGGAAAGAGGACCTTGAGAGCGGCTCGCGCTGCGCCGTACTGGGCGGGGTGACGGCGGTGTTCGAAATGCCCAATACCGAGCCGACCACCACCGACGCCGGCGCCCTGGCCGACAAGCTCGCCAGGGCCAAGGGCCGCATGCACTGCGACCACGCTTTTTATGTCGGCGGCACCCACGAGAACGCTGCGTTCCTCGGCGAACTGGAGCGCTTGCCAGGCTGTTGTGGGGTCAAGGTGTTCATGGGCGCTTCCACCGGCACGCTCCTGGTGCCGGACGACGAAGGCGTGGCGGCAATCCTGCGCCACATCCGGCGGCGCGGCACGTTCCACTCGGAGGATGAGTATCGGCTGGCCGAGCGCCGTCCGCTCGCCCGCACCGGCGACTGGACAAGCCATCCAGAGGTGCGCGACGCGGAATCGGCCATCCGCTCAACCCGTCGCCTGGTCACCCTGGCGCGCGCGCTCGGCAAGCGGATCCACGTGCTGCACGTCACCACCGCTGACGAGATCGCCTACCTTGCCGACAACAAGGATGTGGCCAGCGTTGAGCTGACACCGCAGCACCTGACGCTGACGGCGCCCGAGGCTTACGAACGCCTGCACGGCTTCGCCCAGATGAACCCGCCGATCCGCGAGGCGCGGCATCGGGCGGCGCTCTGGCGGGGCATCGAAATGGGCGTCGCGGACGTGCTGGGGTCCGACCACGCGCCGCACACCCGCGAGGAGAAGGCTCGCCCCTATCCGGCCTCGCCGTCCGGCATGCCCGGGGTGCAGACCTTGCTGCCGGTCATGTTGACCCACGTGGCGCGTGGGCGCCTTACGTTGGAGCGCCTGGTGGACCTCACCAGCCACGGTCCGCAACGCATCTTCGGCCTCGCCGACAAGGGCCGCCTGGCTGAGGGCTTCGACGCCGATCTGACGATCGTGGACTTGAAGGCGCGACGCACGCTCCGCCACGAGGATATGGCCACCCGCAGCGGCTGGACGCCCTTCGACGGGTTCGAGACCGAAGGCTGGCCCGTGGCCACGATCATCCGCGGCGTCCCTGTAATGCGGGAAGACGAGATCGTCGCGCCCAGCCTCGGCGAGCCGGTCCGTTTCCTGGAGACGCTGCCGGCGGATTGAGGGCCTTACACCACCCTTTTAGGGGGGAGGGCCGGTTACTCACCCCTTGGTTTCGTTGTGGGGCAGGTTGCAACCGCCGGAGATACCCTTGGCTTCGGAGCACGGCAGGGTGCTCCGGGGCGTGAGCGGGCTCATCCCATACTCGATCATGAAACCCGGGAGGCCGTCCGCGCAGCCCACCTCGATGTAGCCCTTCTGGTCGGCGGTGACGCCGACGACGCGTGACTCGGAAACCACGCAGCTGGCCTTGCCGAGCCCCTTAAGGTCGGAGGTGAGCTGCGGATAGTCCGCCGTCGGCTTGGTGAGAGAGCAGCGGAAGCCCATCAGTTCCGAGCGGGCGCAATCGAACACCTTGCCCGCCGCCGAGCCGCTGATCGGGAATTCGGCGATGCCGCCATCCGGGCGGTTGGAGCAGACCAGTTCGACAACCTCGTTGCCAGGAACCGTGTCGGCGAACGGCGCGTAGCCCGACACGGTGCAGTCAAAGCCGGCCTTTTTGGCCAGCTGCGAATAGAGGCCGTTTTGTTCGGTCTTGGCCTGGCGGGTGTCGGTGAGCTTGCAGCCGCCGGCGATGGCGTCGGCGTCAACGCAGTCGATCGCTTTGACGAATACGCCAGCGGCCGTCGTCTGAAGCACGTAACCTTTGCCGTCCTGGCAGGACACTTCGTAGTAGGTCGCTCCCGACGACGCCACGCCGATGAAGCCGCGGTCCTTGATTGCGCAGGGCTTGCCCGAAGCGGTCGTCAATTTATCGACGATGGCCATCTGCGAGGCGCGATCGGTGAGCTCACAGTGGATGTTGGAGTTGGGGTCGTACATGAGGCACGACTCCGCGGTCGCTGGCTTGTCTAGGCTTGGCGGCGAGGAGATCTGCAGGACGTAGCCCGGCGCTCCTTCATGGCAGGCGAGCTCGAAGAAGACGTTGGCCGACGAATGGCCCAGGGCGCGCACCTTGTCCGGCGTGCAGTCGACGCCTGATTTCTTGATGTAAGGCAGAAGGCCCGCCTTCGGGTCGGCGTTGCCCGGAAGGAGGCACTGGCTGGCGTTTTTATTGCCCGCGGCCGCGGCGCCCGCCGCCTCCATGCAGGTGAACAGGGCCGGCGTCGGGTCGCTGCTCAGTTGTTGAACGAGCAGGCCCTCGCCGCCCGAACAGGCGACTTCATAGAGCGTCGTCTTGACCTTGGTCTTCGCGTCGGTGGCCTCGCCGATATAGCGTGCATCCGTGACTTGGCAGTCGGAACCGGCCGATTTGACCAGGGCGGGGGCCGCGGCCATGCCTTTCGTGCGCGCATCCTTACTGATCGTGTCCTTGCCTTCGGCCTGAGCGAGGCTCGACGAGGCAAGCATGACCATCAGGGCGATGGCCCAGCCGGCGATCCGCATTGCGACAAGTCTCCTAAGCTTTTCTTCCCTGCGCGCCCCCATGCCCCCCCGGCGCCGCCCGGTCAAGCGCGGAGGCGCGCTTGGATTTTGAAGCCGACCGCGCGACAAAGGCGCCGGCGCCGAGCGGTGCGCGCCTATCTGGGGAGGCTTCGCCATGTCCGAGACAGTTGGCTCGCCATTTGGCGCCTTCAGCACGGCCCGCGAGGTGATCGCCGGACACGACCTCTCCGGCAAAAGTGTCGTCGTCACGGGCGGAGCCACCGGCATCGGCGTGGAAACAGCCAGGGCCCTGGCGGAAGCCGGCGCGACGGTGACGCTTGCGGTGCGCAACCACGAGGCCAGTGAAGCCGCGGCGGCGGACATCAACCGCACGGCCAAAGGGGCCAGCGTGGGGCCGCTCGACCTTTCAAATCTGGCTTCGGTGCGCGCTTTCGCCGAGGAGTGGGGGCGGCCCCCCTTCATATTCTGGTGAACAACGCCGGCGTCATGGCATGCCCGCAGAGCTACACCTCCGACGACCTGGAAATGCAGATCGGCACCAATCACTTTGGCCACTATCTCCTGACCGTGCTGCTGACCGACGCATTGCGCAATGGCGCTCACGATCAGGGACGCGCGGCGCGGGTCGTCGAGCTGACTTCCATTGGCCACCGGCGCAGCGACCTGAACTTCGACGATCCGCATTACCGCCATCGGCCTTATGAGAAATGGGAGGCTTACGGCCAGTCCAAGACCGCCAACGCCCTCTTCGCCGTCGCCTTCAACCAACGATTCGCCGCGCTCGGCGTCACCGCCAATTCGGTCATGCCCGGGGGTATCGCCCCTGCAACGCCACCTGACGCGCGAGGAGATGATCGGCATGGGCTGGATGGACGAGGCTGGGACCGTGACGGCGGGCTTTAAGACGCCTGAGCAAGGCGCCTCCACCAGCGTCTGGGCGGCCGTAGGTCCCGAACTCGAGGGTGTCGGCGGCCTCTACCTTGAGAACTGCGCCCAGGCCTCACCGTTCAAGCCGGAGATTCCCTTCATGGGCGTCATGCCCTACGCGCTCGACCCAGCGTCGGCCGACCGGTTATGGGCGTTATCGGTGGACACAACCGGAAGCTAGCTCCCCGGGGCGAACGCGAGCGAATCAAACCAAATCCCAGTCGCCGTCGCGGGCCTCGACAAACCCGGCTTCGCGCAGGACACGGCGCGCCTGGTCGCGGTCGGCGTCGGCCACCATCACGCGCATAGGTATAACCGCTCGCCACAGGTCTCCGGCCGCCGTGTCGAACGTTTCGAAGGTCACGCCTTCGCTTTTCAGGAGCGCGCGGACAGCGCTTAACTTGACGGCGTCGGTGGTGGTGAGAAGGGCGATCATATGATGCGGCTTTCTGCCCACGATTGACTTACCCTCCCGGGGAGGGAGAACAAAGCATCATGTCCGCGCCGCCGCCCCCGTCCACAACGGCCCGCAACGCGCTGGTGATCATCGCCGTGGTGGTCACCGGGGCGGCCATGCGCTGGATGGGCGAGATCATCACCCCGCTGCTGCTGGCCATGTTCCTGGCGGTGATGGTGGACGGCTTCAGCCGGGTGATCCGCACGCGCGTGCCCATTCTGCCGCCAAGCGCGGCCACGGCTGTCGCCATCCTGGCCTCCATCATCCTGGTGGTGCTGTCGACGGTCGTGGTGGCGGCCAATGCCGAAGGCTTCATCGCCACTCTAGCCAGCGACCAGCCCCGGCTCGATGCATTGATCGCCGGAGTCGCCACGCGGCTGGGCCCCCACGCGCCCCAGTCGGTGGCGCAGGTTCTCAATCGCCTCGACCCGATGCAATACGCAGGCGCCGTCGCCCAGGCCCTGCAGAACTTCGGCTCGTCGGCGGTCCTTGTCCTGATCTACCTGGGTTTTCTCATCGCCTCCCGTCACGCCTTCGAGCGCAAGGTGGTGAAGTTGTTCGCCACCCGTGAGGCGCGGCACGAAGCCCTAAACGTCTTTCTCCACATCCGCGACGCCGTGGAGCGCTATCTGTGGATTCAGACCGTCACGGGACTCGTCATCGCGGCCGGCTCGTTCGTGGTCATGATGTTTGTGGGCCTGGACCACGCGTTTTTCTGGGCCTTCCTGATTTTCATCCTCAACTATGTGCCCATTCTGGGGGCTGTGGCCGCCATCGCTCTGCCGGCGCTGTTCGCCGTGTTGCAGTTCGGCGAATGGAGTCACGGTCTTCTGGTGCTGTGCGGCCTGTTCGGCATCGCCTTCGTGGTCGGCAACATCTTCCTGCCGCGGATGCAGGGAAACAGCCTCAACATGGATCCGCTCATCGTCATGATGTCGCTGGCTTTTTGGGGAACGATCTGGGGCCTGCCAGGCATGTTCCTGTCGACGCCTCTCACCGTGCTCTGCATGGTCATCCTGGCGCAGTTCGAGGGCTCACGCTGGATCGCCATCCTGCTCTCCGGCGACGGCGATCCGCAGGGACTCGGCTGGACCGCGAACAAATCGCCGGGAGTTGTCGCGCACCAGGGCGCTGAGTAGCCAGCGCACAATCGGCACGGAAACGTCGCAGTTGGCGTTCAAAAGCGTCGCGAGAGCCCTTAAAGGTGGCCGGATGACGCAAAAAACGCTCCCAATCGGGGACTTCACGCTCGAAAATCTCGAACGGGCCTTCGGCGCTGACCTCGCCGCGCAGCCGCCCAGTCCCGCGCGGACGGCGTTCCTGGCCCGTGTGCTGGAGGATTTCCGCCCCGGGGAGCTTGAGGGCGTGGCCGTTGCCGACCTGGCCGCCGTCCTGGCCGCCTTCTGGCGCTTTGGAGAGGGGCGGCGCACCGATGCGCCAACGGTGCGCCTCGTGCGGGCGCTGGGCGCCGCGGGGCGGGACTTGAAGTTGGACGTGCTCGAGATCGCCCAACCCGACGCGCCGTTCCTGGTCGACAGCGTCATGGGCGAGGTGAGCGAGGCCGGCGCCGACGTCCGAGCCATGTTCCACCCCATCGCCGAAGACGGCGGCGCGCGCACGTCAATGATCCAGGTGTGGCTGGCGCCGGTGGGCGAGGAACGGCGCGCCGGCCTCATCGAGCGCGTGCTCGCGGCCATGGCCGACGTCCACGCTGCGGTCACGGACTTTCCGGCCATGTTGGCGCTGCTCGGCCACACCATCGAAGATGTGGAGCGCGCCGCACTATTGCTCAGCCTGTCGCTCGGCGAGGCGGCGCTGTCGGAAGACCTGGCCTTCCTGCGCTGGATCGACGCCGGGCATTTCGTGTTCCTGGGCGCGCGAGTCTACGACTATCCGCGCAACGCCGATGGCTCATACGCGGCCGAAGAGCCTACCTACGATCAGACCAAGGGTCTGGGAGTCTTGCGCGATCCGGCGCAACTCGTCCTGCGCCGCTCAAGCGAGCCGTCCGTGCTCGCCTCATCCCTCCGCTGGCGCACCGAAGTCGCGGCTCCCGTGGTGGTGGCCAAGGCCAATTTGCGCTCGCGCGTCCACCGGCGCGCGCACATGGACTATGTGGGCGTTCGCCGTCACGGGCCGGCAGGCGATCCGGTGGGCGAAACCCGTTTCGTCGGCCTGTTCACCGCCCAGGCCTATGAGGAGCCGGCGCGGGAAATCCCGCTGCTGCGGCGTAAGATTGATCAGGTGATGGCCGACGCGGGTTTCGCCAAGGGCAGCCACAACGCCGTGCGCCTGGCCTACATCCTGGAGACCTACCCGCGCGACGAGCTGTTCCAGGTGACGGTCGAGGAGTTGCGAGCCACGGCGCTGGACATCCTGCACTTGCTCGACCGGCCCAAGGTGAAGTTGTTCGTCCGCCGCGATCCCTACGACCGCTTCGTCTCCGTCCTGCTCTACGCCCCGCGCGAGCGCTATGACGAGCGCCTGCGGGAGCGGGCGGGTGAGTTGTTCGCTAAGGCGTTTGGCGGCCACGTCTCCGCCTGTGTTCCCAGCTATTCCGACGACCCGCTTTCACGCATTCACTACATCATCGGCGTGCCGCCCGACGGTTATCTGAACCCCGATCCGGCGTGGCTGGAGGCCGAGGCCGGCCGGATTGCGCTCACCTGGGCCGACGATTTCGAGGCGGCGGTGCGGGGCGGCGCGACGGACGGGCCCTCGACGACGCGGCTGCTGGCGGCCTACCGAGAGGCGTTCCCGGCCGGCTATCGCGATCGCTACGACGGGGCCGAGGCCCTGCGCGATGCTATCGAAATGGAGGCCCTCGGCGGCCGCGGCGCGATCGCCGTGCGCGCCTTCCGCACCGCGCACGACACGCCGCTCCAGTTTCGATTCAAGCTCTACCGGCGCGGCCACAATCCCGCGGCGCTTTCCAATGTGCTGCCGATCCTGGGAGACATGGGTCTGGCCGCCTTGGTCGAGGATGGTTTCGCCGTGAAGCCCGCCCTGATGGATGAGGGCGCGCCCCCAGTCTGGGTGCACGAGTTCCTGGTCGAAGACCCCGGCGGCGAACACCTGACTTTTGAGGGACGGCGCGAACCGTTCGAAGCCACGTTCAAGGCGGCCTGGACCGGCGAGATCGAGAGTGACGGGTTCAATCGCCTAGTGCTGGAGCTGGGCGTCTCCTGGCGCGAAGCGGCGCTGGTGCGCGCTCTGGCGCGCTATCGCCAACAGTCAGGCCTCGACCCCCGCCCGTCCGTTCAGGCCCAGGCCTTGTCAGCCAATCCGCATGTGGCTCGCCTGATCCTCGACCTGTTCGCCGCGCGGCTGGACCCCGCCGCAAGTACGCGAGAGGAGACCGCCGCGCGCCTCGGCCTGGACATCGAAGAGGCGCTGACCGCCGTCGAGAGCCTCGATCACGACCGGGTGCTGCGGCGCTTGGCTGCGCTCGTCTTCGCCATCACGCGCACAAACTACTATCAGCGGGACGCATCGGGTGAGCCGAAGTCCTATATCAGCTTCAAGGTCGCCAGCCGTGAACTGACCGACCTACCGGCGCCCAAGCCCTATCGGGAAATCTTCGTCGACGCACCCAATGTGGAGGGCGTTCACCTGCGCCTCGGCCCGGTGGCGCGCGGCGGCCTGCGCTGGTCCGACCGGCGCGAAGATTTCCGCACCGAGGTGCTGGGCCTAGTCAAGGCGCAACAGGTGAAGAACGCCGTCATCGTGCCCGTGGGCTCGAAGGGCGGCTTCTTTCCGAAGCGGCTGCCGCGGGCCGGTGCGCCCGATCAGGTGCGCGCGGAGGCCGTCGACGCGTACAAGACCTTTCTCAAGGGGTTGCTGGACCTGACCGACAACATCGACGCGCGCGGGGCGGTGGTTCATCCCGCAAACGTCGTAATCCACGATGGCGAGGACCCCTATCTCGTGGTCGCGGCGGACAAGGGCACCGCGACATTCTCCGACATCGCCAACGGCGTGGCAGGAGACTACGGCTTCTGGCTGGGTGACGCCTTCGCCTCCGGCGGTTCGGCCGGCTACGACCACAAGGAAATGGGCATCACCGCCAGGGGCGCCTGGGAGGGGGTCAAGCGCCATTTTCGCGAGCTGGGCGTCGATATCCAACGCGATCCCATCAACGTGGTCGGCATCGGCGACATGTCGGGCGACGTGTTCGGCAACGGCATGCTGCTGTCAAAGACTCTCCGCCTACGCGCCGCCTTCGACCACCGGCATATCTTCATCGACCCTCACCCCGACGCGGCGACATCGTGGGAGGAACGAAAGCGCCTTTTCGATCTGCCGCGCTCGTCCTGGGCGGATTACGACCCCACCCTGATCTCGGCGGGCGGCGGCGTCTGGGCGCGCAACCTCAAGTCGGTGGAGTTGACAGACGAGGTGAAGGCTCTCCTGGACATGAGGGCGGACGCCCTTTCGCCCGCCGACCTCATCAACGCCATCCTGAAGAGCCGCGCCGACCTTCTCTACCTCGGCGGCATCGGCACATACGTAAAGGCGGCCGCCGAATCCAATCTCGACGTCGGCGACAAGGCCAATGACGCGCTACGCGTCAACGGCCGGGAGCTTCGCTGCAAGGTGGTCGGCGAGGGGGCCAATCTCGGCTTCACCCAGGCAGGACGCATCGAGTTCGCGCTGGCGGGCGGCCGGATAAATACTGACGCCATCGACAACTCCGCCGGCGTGGACACGTCCGACCACGAGGTCAACATCAAGATCCTCACCGGCATGGCCGAGCTCGCGGGCGAACTCGCCCCCAGTGACCGCGACGGCCTTTTGGCGTCGATGACCGACGACGTCGGCGGCCACGTCCTCCGGCACAATTACGACCAGACCCTGGCCCTCTCACTGCTCGAGGCGGAGGGACTCGAGGGGTTGGAGGTCCAGGCGAAGTTCATGACGCGGTTGGAGGGCCTCGGCCGGCTCAACCGGGGATTGGAGGGTCTTCCGGACGCCGGGATAATCGCCGAGCGCGCTAAACAAGGTAGAGGGCTCACCCGACCCGAGCTCGCGGTGCTGCTCGCCTACGGCAAACTTGATCTGTTTGACGACATCGTCGCCTCCTCCGCTCCCGACGACCCGTGGTTCCTGAGGCTGCTCGAGGAATATTTTCCCAAACCTCTCGGACGCTTCGAAGACGACATGAAGCGCCATCGCCTGCGCCGAGAGATCATCGCCACCATGGTCGACAACGATATCGTCAACCTGTGCGGGCCGACTTTCCCTGGGCGCCTGCGCGCCGCCGCGGGATGCGATACGGCGACACTGGTCACGGCCTTCGAGGCGGCGCGCCAGACGCTACGCTTCGGCGAGGTCTGGGATCGCGTGGCGCGCCTGGACGGCAAGGCCCCCTGGGCGGGTCAGGCCGCGCTGTTCCAGGAGCTGATCGATCTGCTGCGCGGCCAGACCTACTGGTTGGCGAGGCATGCGGGAAAGGAAGACCGGGTGCAGGCCCTGGTCAGCGCCTATCGTCCGGCGGTGGATGCGCTCAAGGACATGGTTCCGGCCGTGCTCTCACCCTTCGAGCAGAAAGCGGCGGTGCGACGCGCCGCCGGCTGGATCAAGGCCGGCGCTCCCAAGGCGGTGGCCCATTCCGTGGCCCTGATGCGCCCGCTAACCCAGGCCGCGTCGCTCAGCGATCTGGCCAAGGACAAGGCCTGGCCGCTACGCCCGACCGCCCAAGTCTATCACAAGGTGGGCGGCGTATTCGGCTTTGACCGGCTCAGGGCGGCGGCGACCTCGCGCTCCGAAGGCGAGGATCCCTTCGAGCGCCTGGCGGTGCGGCGGCTGATCGAGGACATGGTCGGCGAGCAGGCCGGTCTCACCGGCGCGATCATGGACGCCTGTGGCCCTCCCAGCGAAGGCGACAAGACCGATCGTTCGGCCCATGCGGTGACGGTCTGGACCTCGGATCGCGCCGAGACGGTGCGCCAGGTGCGGCGGGCCGTGGAAGAGGTGGAGAAGGCGCCCGGCGGCTGGAGCTTCGCCAAGCTCACCATCGCCAACGCCGCGCTGCGGGAACTGGCGGCGGCCTGAGGCGCGCGCTCGCTCCCGCGTCCGGTGGACGGTGAGGTGGAAATGGCCGACGGTGATACCGGGACGGAAATGATGGGGAGTCCACTGGCATGAAATTCCGCAAACTCGGCGCGAGCGATCTCACGGTGTCGGAGATCTCACTGGGCTCATGGCTTACCTACGGCGTTGGGGTGGAGCGCGATGCGGCCAAGGCGTGTGTGGACCGCGCCTTCGATCTCGGGATCAACTTCATCGACACCGCCAACGTCTATGGACGGGGCGCGGCGGAGAGCTTTCTGGGCGAGGCGCTGGCCGGCCACCCACGCGAGTCCTACGTGCTGGCGACCAAGGTCTTCGGCGAGATGGGGCCGGACGACCGCGGCCTCTCGCGCGCTCAGATCGAGAAACAGATCGACGCCTCCCTGAAGCGGCTGCGCACCGATTTCGTCGACCTCTATCAGTGCCACCGTTACGACCCCGAGACGCCGCTTGAGGAAACCATGGATGCGCTCACCGCTGTAGTGAAGGCCGGCAAGGCGCGTTGGATCGGCTTTTCCGAGTGGTCGCCCCAGCACATCTCCGAGGCTTTCGAGCTTGCGGGCGTGGAGCGTTTCATCTCCAGCCAGCCGCAATATTCCCTTCTGTGGCGGCGACCGGAAGAGAAGGTCATTCCGTTCTGCCGCGACCACGGCGTGTCACAGATCGTCTGGTCGCCCCTGGCCCAGGGCGTGCTCACGGGAAAATACGCGCCCGGCGCCAAGCCGGCCGCCGACACCCGCGCCGCCAGTGACGCCATGGGGGGGATGATGTCGGGCTGGATGAGGTCGGAGGTCTTGGAAGCGGTGGAAAAGCTGAAGCCGTTGGCCGCAGAGGCAGGGTGCACGCTTGGGCAGTTCGCCCTGGCCTGGGTGCTGCGCGAGGAAAACGTCGCGTCGGCCATCGTCGGCGCGAGCCGGCCCGCCCAGCTCGAGGAAAACGCCGCCGCGTCGGATCTCACCGTCGACCCCGCCCTGTTCGCCAAGGCGGAAGCCATCTGCGCCGAGGTCCCGCGCGCCTGAGCCGCTCCTAGAGCAAACCCCGTTTAGACGGAATCGTCTGAACGGGGTTTGCTCTAGATTCAAACATGTAGAGCCTGATTCAGCGTCTGCATTCGTTCCGTGCAAACGCATCAGGCTCTAGGCGTCGAGCAGACGGACCCGCAGCTCCATGTTCGCGTCCGTCATCGCCCTGGTGGCGGTGTCGTAAAAGTCCCGCGCCGGTTGGGTCAGAGAGCAGGAGGCGTAGACCTCCACGCGCACTAGGCCGCCCTGGTACATGGGCCACACGCCGTTGAGCTGGCCGGTCTCCACGAAGGCGATCTGAGCCTTCAGTTTTTCACGCAGGGCCCACAGGTGACGGCGATCCTCCGGCGGCTTCCAGCTCAGCGGATCGCTGACCACGATGACCGGGATCTGGCCGTCCTCCTCCTCCAGGTAGATGTAGTCGACGAGATTGGTTTCGAGCACTGTCACGATCCTGCGCCCCTCTCACGCTGTTGATCGAATCAGCAGTCTAGCCGGTTATGGTTAACGGACGGCGCAACATCTGGTCGCCGCCCTCGCCAATCCCACAATGCCTAGTGTTTGAGCACTCGTCTGGCCGGATCAGAAGGTCCGCCGTAGATCACCGTAGGAACGGTGGATCCACGGACATCTACGGTGGAGGGCAGGTGGTCCCTTCCAGTTCCGCCCCCCGACTCAGCGTGAGGGGTTACGCTACTGGTATTCTGCGCCCTCGCCCGGACGGCTTCGCCGTCTCGACCTCTCGAGCCCGCCCCGGGCGGGCCGCGCGCGGCGCGACCCGGGGGGAGATGTGACCCGGAGGCGCACCACAGATTCACCGTAAGTGTGGTGGTCCGCTGTTCGCGAGAGATTTGCGTTTTCGAGGAGAATGTCGCCGACCGTAGATTCATATTATCCAGAGCCAATTGACCGTAAATAATTCGGGCGGCGGCCGGTTCGGTCCGCGAGGGCGCAACGTTAATCACCGCCACTAACGGTGACGCCGGGGCGTTGGGACTGTCGGCGAAAGCATCATCCATCGGCGAGACGCCCAAAGCGAAACACTAATAGATACCCGAAACATTGCAAATTGTCAATTCGCTTGGGGCTTTCCGCCAGAGTGGGACGCGCCACAACCCATAACGCCTAGTGTCTGAACACCCGCATGCCGGTGAAGGCCATGACGATCCCGGCTTGGTCGGCTGCGGCGATAACCTCGGCGTCGCGGATGGAGCCGCCGGGTTGAATTACCGAGGTCGCCCCAGCTTCCACGGCCTGCAGAAGCCCATCGGCGAAGGGGAAGAAGGCGTCGGAGGCGCAGGCCGACCCCTCCGCCAGTGACCGCGGCAGGCCGGCGGCCTCGGCTGCCTCGGCGGCGCGCAGGGCGGCGATGCGGGCCGAATCGCGCCGGTTCATCTGGCCGGCGCCGATGCCCGCGGTTTGACCATTCTTGGCGAACACGATGGCGTTGGACTTGACGTGCTTGGCGACGGTAAAGGCGAACAGCATGTCGCGCACCTCGTCCTCGCTCGGCTGGCGGCGAGTGACGATGTTGAGATCGCAGGCCGAAATCGCCGCCGCGTCGCGCGCCTGGACGAGGAAGCCGCCGGCGACCGACTTGAAGGTCTCGCCCGCGGCGCGCGGGTCGGGGAGCGCGCCGGTGAGGAGCAGGCGCAGGTTCTTCTTCTTGGCGAACACGGCAATGGCCGCCTCGTCCGCCTCGGGCGCGATGACCACCTCGGTGAAGATCTCCACCATGGCCCTGGCCGCGGCCTCGTCGAGACGCCGGTTCACCGCCGCGATGCCGCCGAAGGCTGAGACCGGATCGCACTGAAGTGCGCGGCGGTAGGCGTCCTCGATTGTGGCGCCCAGAGCCACGCCACAGGGATTGGCGTGTTTGATGATGGCTACCGCGGCGGTCGCGGCGGGATCGAACTCCGCCACCAGCTCAACCGCCGCGTCGGTGTCGTTGATGTTGTTGTAGCCGAGCGACTTGCCCTGGATTTGGCGCGCTGTGGCGACGCCGGGGCGCGGACTCGGAAACACATAGAGCGCCGCGCCCTGGTGCGGGTTTTCGCCATAGCGCATGGCCTGTTTGAGCGTACCGGCGATCGCCTTGCGCGGCGGCCACTCGCCCGGGCCGGTGAACCAGGCTGCGATGGCCGAATCGTAGGCCGCCGTACGGGCGAAGGCGCGACCGGCCAGCCGTCGGCGCAGGTCGAGATGCGTCCCGCCGTCGCCCTTCAGCGCCTCCATGACTTCGACGACGTCGGCGGGCTCAGTGCACACCGCGACATAGGCGTGGTTCTTGGCCGCCGAGCGGATCATCGCCGGGCCGCCGATGTCGATATTTTCCACGCAGGTGTCGAAGTCCGCCCCGCCGGCGACGGTGGCCTCGAAGGGATAGAGATTGACGTAAAGCAGGTCGATCCCAGTTATGCCGTGGATTTCCATGGCCGCAGCATGTTCGGGCGCGTCGCGCACGCCCAGGAGGCCGCCGTGCACCGCCGGGTGCAGGGTCTTGACCCGTCCATCCATCATTTCGGGAAAGCCGGTGATATCGGAGACGTCCCTGACGGCGATGCCGGCCGCCGCGATCGCGGCGCGCGTGCCCCCAGTGGAAATGAGTTCGACGCCCAGGGCGGTGAGGTCGCGGGCGAGGTCAATGAGGCCGGTCTTGTCGGAGACCGAAATCAGGGCGCGCCGGATCGGCGCCAGGTCTGGGGCGGGGGGAAATGCGGGCGCGCTCAAGCGGGGGCTCCTTTGAAGAGTGTGGTGCGCCCAGGCGTGCGGCTAGTATCCAGCGCACTCCCCGGTGGGGTCCCACCTCAGTCGCCAGTCACGCGCAGGCGGGGCGGAAAATAGGCCGGAGCGGCGGCGTGTCAATCGGCCGGAGAGCAATGGTGCTGTCCTAACTAGGACACTCGCGAATCCAAAGTAGGACAGAACAGTTCAGCGGCTACTCGGTCGGCCCCGGCTCTGACCGAAACGCGGCGTTCATGCCGGCCCTCTCGCGGTAGGCCATCGTCCAGGCCAAGCTTGCCTGAACGCTGGCCGGAAGCGTGCTAATTGTGGGCGTGCAGAATCGATCATTCGGGCATCTCGAATTGAAGAACTGTCGCGCCCACGGCAACCACAGGACGTTGTCGAGATCAAATCTAGTTGCCGACGGCAATCGGAGAATATCAAGCGTCGAGACACGCTCTTGACGGCGGTGCCGACATTGCAATATGTAATGATTGCATACTGAAAAGGCGCTGGGTGCCACAGTTGGAACTGATCAGGATGGAGGCGTTCGCCCAGGCTCTGGCGCGCGGGCTGCCGCCAGGGCGTGCAGCGCGGGAGAGCGGCTACGCCGACACTGACCACAGCCATGCGAAGATCCGCGCGAAACGGCCGGACATGATCGCTCGCATCGCCGAAATCCAACGCGAACACGCGGTCGCGCTGCGCGATCTCACGCCTCTGATCGAGAGGTTGACGGCGCTGGCCGATCTGGCCGCCCAGATGGATTCTCCCGCGGCCCTTCGCGAGGCGCGCGCGGCCCTGGTCGAGGCCGGAAAACTCAAGGCCCTGGCGCCCATACCTCCCCGCGCGCTTCTCACGGGAGAAGAGCCGGAGTTGACCGACCGCGAGTGGGCGAGGCGCTATGGGCCGCGCAGCTGAGCCCGACCGTCAGCCCCGCAGCGCGGCGATGTTGGCGGCGTAACGCGCGGGGCCATCCTTGAACACCGCGCTGCCGGCCACGAGCGCCGTGGCGCCGGCCTCGACGCAGGCCCGCGCGGTCACCGGATCGACGCCGCCGTCCACCTCAAGCACGATGTCGCGGCCCGTGTCGTCGATCATGGTTCGAAGGCGGGCGATCTTGGCGAGCTGGGCGGCGATAAACTTCTGGCCGCCGAAGCCCGGATTGACGCTCATGACCAGGATCTGGTCGACGTCGCCCAGCACCCACTCGATGGCCTCGGTCGGCGTCGAGGGGTTGAGGACCACGCCGGCGCGCGCGCCCAGCTCGCGGATGCGCCGCAGGCTGCGGTCGAGGTGTGGCCCCGCCTCGGGGTGGATGAGAATGTGATCGGCCCCCGCGGCCCGGAAGGCCTCAAGGTAGGAATCGACCGGCGCGATCATCAGATGCACGTCGATGGGGATGGTCACGTGCGGGCGCAGGGCGGCGACCACCATCGGCCCGATGGTGAGGTTCGGCACGAAGTGGCCGTCCATCACATCCACATGCAGCCAGTCGGCGCCGGCGGCCTCGACGGCGCGCGCCTCTTCGCCCAGGCGCGCGAAGTCGGCGGAGAGGATGGATGGGGCGATGATCGGACCGGCCATGGTGTTGGCGTTTAAGGCCAAGCGCGCCCGGCGGCTAGCTTAGCCGGCGGAACCTGGCGATAAAGAAACCGTCGAGACCGCCGGCCGCCTGGTGCGGGAGGATGCGCAGCCAGCCCTCCGCGCCGAGGCTCGCGTCGGGTGAGCCGCCCTCTCTGGGAAGAATTGGATCGAGCGCGAATCCCGCGGCGGCGGCCAGGAAGGCACGCGCCTGCGCTTCGCCCTCCTCGCCCTCCAGGGAGCAGACGCTGTAGACGAGGCGTCCGCCCGGTTTCACCCGCCGCGCCGCCGAGGCCAGGAGCCGCGCCTGGACGGCGGAAAGAGAGGCGATGTCAGACGGCCTGGCGTTCCACAACACATCGGGGTGGCGGCGGAAGGTCCCGGTCGCCGAGCAAGGCGCATCCAGGAGCACGGCGTCGAAGACGCGCGCGTCGCTCCAAGTATCCGCTTCGGCGACCACAACTTCGGCCTCAAGGCCAAGACGGACGAGACTCTCACGCAGCCGCCGTAGCCGGGGGGCGGATCGGTCGACGGCGGTCACCACCGCACCAGCAGCGGCGAGCTGGAAGGTCTTACCGCCCGGTGCGGCGCAGAGGTCGAGGACAGTCTCGCCGGGCCGAACCGCGAGGAGACGCGCTGGGATGGCCGCGGCGGCGTCCTGCACCCACCAGGCGCCCGTCTCATAGCTGGGCCAGGTCGCCACGTCGCCGCGCCGGCGGGTGCGCAGGCTTCCCCCCGGCAGGACTTCGGCCTCGAGCGCTTCGGCGAGCGCGGCGTCCGGGGAGGCTTTCGGCGTCAGATCGGCGGCGGGTTCGTCGGCGATCGAGCGGGCGATGGCCAGCGCCGTGTCGGCGCCATAGGCCGCGCGCCAGCGGGCGAAGAGCCACGCCGGGGCCAGGGCCTCGGGATCTTCGGCGGGCGCCCCATCGCGCATCTGGCCGCGCAGCACGGCGTTGACCAGACCCCGCAGGGGCTTGGGGGCCAGGGCGACCGTAGTGTCGACGGCGGCGAACTCGGGCGTGTCGAGCCAGAAGGCCTGGGCGAGGCCTAACCGCAGCAAATCGCGCACGGGCAGCGGCGGCTCGCGCTTGAGACGCCCGTCCAGCGCCCGATCTATGGGTCCTAGATGGCGCAGTGTCGCCATGGCCAGCGCCCGGGCGAAGGCCCGGTCCTGAGGCGAGAGGCCGGCGAGGCCGCCGAGCGCGCCCTCCAGACCCGCTCGATTCGACAGGGCCGCGGTCAGCAGCTTCAGGGCCGCGGCGCGCGCGACGAGAGGTCCGGCCTTGGCGACGCCGGCCCCGGGGCTTAGATCATGGCTCATGGCCGAGACTCTCCCGCCTGACGCCGCCAAGGGCAAGCGATTGCCGCCGGCGGCCCGGCGCGCGCTGGAAGAAGCGGCCGCCCGGCGCGCGAAGGCGGAGGCGGAAGCGAAGCCGCAAATCCCTGAAGAGATCGGCGGCCCAAAGGGACCCGATCCCACTCGGTTCGGCGATTGGGAGCGTAAGGGCGTGGCTGTGGACTTCTGAGGCGTCGGTCGCGCCAAGGTCGGAACTGAGCTAAATCGCGCGCATGGATTCGGCCACCTTCGCCATCAACTTCTTCATCGCGTTGTTCGCGCTGATCGATCCGCTGGGCAATGTGCCGCTCTTCGGCGCCGCCACGGTGGGCGCGACGCCGGCCCAGAGCCGGCTGACGGCGGTCTATATGGCGCTCTTCGCCCTGGTGTTCCTGGCCTTCTTCTTCCTGACCGGCCTCTCGCTGCTGCGCTTCTTCGGCATTTCGCTGCCGGCGTTCCGCATCGCCGGCGGCATCGTCCTTCTGCTCATGGGCCTGGACATGGTGCGCGGCGACATCATCAAGAATTTCGACGACGAAGGTGCCAGCGCCCAGCCGCTTTCCACCCGCGCCTACGCCGCGCGCCGGTTCGAAACCTTGATCGTGCCGTTCGGCATGCCGCTCCTCATCGGACCTGGCGCCATCTCCTCCGCGGTGATCTACGCCGAGGAAGCCAAACTTCTGGGGGCCAGCGGCGTCTTCATCGGCCTGGGCGTCATCGTCGCGCTGGCACTCTCCATCGTCCTGGCCTTCTGGTTCACCAGCCAGATCTCGCGCATCCTGGGCCGGATCGGCATGGTCATCGTGGTGCGGGTCCTGGGCCTGCTGCTCACGGCCCTGGCGGTGCAGTTCATCCTGGCCGGCTGGGCCGCCTCGACGACGGGCTCGGTCCGCCACGAAGTCGCCCAACCCTACCAGGCGCAGCGACACGCCAACTGAGCGACTTCAGTTGCGGGTAGAGCCCTACGGGCGCCCGACGCCGAAGCGGCGACGTTGGGCCATGAGGGCCATGGACCACTCGTCGGGGAGGGCGTGCGACAGGGCCGCGAGGGCCTTGTTGGGCGCGCCGGGCACGCACATCGGACGGTTGGCCTCGGCGGCCTCGTAACCGCTGGCGGCTACCTCATCAGCGCCCATCCACAGCCAGGCGGGCGCATGGCCGACCAGTTCGCGCGTGTTGTTCACATCGTGGAACTCGGACCAGGTGAAGCCGGGGCAAAGGGCGCTGACGTGGACGCCGCTGGTGAGCAGCTCCAGGTGCAGGGTCTGGGAGAAGCTCACCACCAGAGCCTTGGCGGCGCTGTATAGGCCGCCGCCTGGCGCGCCGGGGGCGATACCGGCCATGGAGGCCACGTTGACGATGCGCCCGAAGCGCTGATCGATCATCGGGGGCAGGACGCGATGCGCGAGCTCGCAAACGGCCGTGACCATCACCTGAAGGAAGGCCGCCTGATCTTCCCAACGACTCTCGGCATAGGGGCCCGCGAGACCGTAGCCGGCGTTGTTGACCAGGGCGTCGACGCTCCGCCCGTGCGCGGCGATTTCGCCCATCAATCTCGACGGCGCTTCTGGATCGGCCAGGTCGGCCGGCAGAATCATCACTTCCACCGCGTGGCTCAGGCGCACTTCGTCGGCCAGATCGCTCAAGCGTTCTTCGCGCCGCGCGGTCAACGCTAGGTCATAGCCGTGGCTGGCGTAGATGCGCGCGAACGCCGCTCCGATCCCCGACGACGCGCCAGTGATGAGCGCGAGGCGGCCGCTCATTGTCGGTGGATCCTATCGTTCAGGGCCATGGCGCGGGACCCTAACCATCACCGCTGCGCTTGGAAAGGCGCGGCGGAGGTGGCGCGAAGGCGCCCAAAGTGCTAGGTGGGCCCGGCCATGCGCTGCTTCGTAACCCTTATGCACATTCGCGCCGCCCGGGCCGGGCCGGTGGGAGTTGTCGCGCGCTAGGACGAAGCCTCGCCGACCATCCGACCACCAGCCCCGCCCGGCGTCCGGACGGGGCTTTTCTTTTGGCTTGCTCCGACGCCGGCGCCCCACAGAGGAGGACGCCCATGGACCAGGAAGACATAATCATACGCGCGGTCGAGCCCGAGGATGCCGCCGCGCTCGCCGAGATATTCAACCAGCCGCGCGCCATCTGGGGCACGCTTCAGATCCCCTATGTCAGCGTCGAGGCGCGGCGAAAGCGGCGTGAGGCGTCACCGGGGAACCACACGGTGTTGGCGGCGGTGATCAGTGAAAAGGTGATCGGCATGGCCGCGCTGCATCCGGCGGAGCAACCGCGCCGCGCTCACGCCGCCAGCCTCGGCATGGCGGTGCACGACGCCTATGCCGGCCGAGGCGCCGGACGGGCGCTGATGGGCGCGCTGGTGGACCAGGCCGATCGCTGGCTCAACCTCAGGCGGCTGGAACTCACCGTCTGGTCGGACAACGACCGGGCGATCCGGCTCTACGAGCACTTTGGCTTTGAGCGCGAGGGGCTGCTTCGCGCCTACGCCTGGCGGGACGGCGCCTGGGCCGACGCCGTGACCATGGCGAGGCTGCGGCTGTAGCGCCGTGATTGAACGGCGTCGGGATTGGGTGTAGCGCGACCGGCTGCAGCGGGCGCCGGCCCACCGGAGACCACACAGCTTGGGCGACAAAGGCCCTGAGCCAACCGCAACGCCCGATGGCGCGCCGCCCAGGCGCCGCCGACGCAGCTTCGCCGCCCTGACCCTTGGCGCAGTCGGCGTCGTCTTCGGCGATATCGGCACGAGCCCGCTCTACGCCCTGCGCGAAGCGCTCGCCCATTCGCGGCCCGTCGGCTCGCCGCATGTCGCCGTGCTTGGCGTGGTGTCGCTGATCCTGTGGACGCTGACCCTGGTGGTCACCCTCAAGTACATCACGGTGCTGATGCGCGCCGACAATAAGGGCGAGGGCGGGTCCGTGGCCCTGATGGCGCTCGCCCAACGCGTTTCCGGCGGCGGCTCGCGCGTTCTGTTCCTGGTGGGCGTGATCGGCGTAGCGCTATTCTTCGGCGATGGCGTGATCACCCCGGCGTTTTCGGTGCTGTCTGCGGTGGAGGGCCTGAGTGTCGCGCCACATATCGGCCGCGCGCTATCGCCTCTGGTTCTGCCCATCGCGGGCGGAATTCTCGTGGCTCTGTTCATGGTCCAGGCCAGGGGCACGCACCGTGTCGCCTCCCTTTTCGGGCCGGTGACCGCGACCTGGTTCCTGACCCTGGGCGCGTTGGGCGTGATCAATATCGTCAAGGATCCGAGCATCTTCCACGCCCTCAATCCCTACTATGCGGTCCGTTTTCTGATTGAGAACGGAGTCGTCGGCTTCTTCATCCTGGGAAGCGTGTTCCTGGCCGTGACCGGAGCCGAGGCGCTCTACGCCGACATGGGCCAGTTCGGACGCCGGCCAATCCGCTTCGCGTGGCTGTGGATCGTCTGGCCGTGCCTGGCGCTCAACTATCTGGGCCAGGGCGCTCTCGTCCTGGACCATCCGTGGGCGCGTCACAGTCCGTTCTTCGTGATGACGCCACACGTCGTCTATTGGCCGGTGCTGGCGCTGGCCACGGCCGCGGCGGTGATCGCCAGCCAGGCGGTGATCACTGGCGCCTATTCCATGACCCAGCAGGCGGTGCAGCTGGGCCTGCTTCCCCGCATCTCCATCACGCGCACGTCCGAGACCCAAACCGGCCAGATCTTCGTGCCGGCGGTGAACACCCTGATGATGGCCGGCGTGCTGGTGTTGTTGGTGGTGTTCCAGACCTCGCACCGCCTGGCCAGCGCCTATGGCGTGGCCGTAACCGGCACGATGTTCATCTCCACTTGTCTCGCCTATGTCGTGGCCAGGCGCATGTGGGGGTGGAGCTGGCCGCGGGTGCTTATCCTGTTCGTGCCCATCACCTTCGTCGACACGGTGTTCCTGACCTCGAACCTCACCAAGCTGGCCGACGGCGCCTGGATCCCGCTGGTGTTCGGGGCGGGCCTGGTCATTCTGATGGAAACCTGGGCCAAGGGGGTGGCCATCCTGAACGCGAAGGCCCTGGCCGAAAGCGTGCCGCTCAGCGATGTCATCGACATGCTAGCCGCCCGTCCGCCCTATCGCGCGCCGGGCGTGGCCATCTTCCCAACATCGAACCCGGAGGTCGCCCCGGTGGCCCTCCTGCACAACCTCAAGCACAACCAGGTGCTGCATGAGCGCAACGTCATCCTGACCATGCGCACGGCGGAGACGCCACGAGCGGCCCCTGGCGAGCGGGTGCTGATCGAACCGATCAACGCCGACTTCACCCGCGTCACCGTCACCTATGGCTTCATGGAGAGCCCTAACGTCCCGCGCGCTCTGGCCGAATGCAAAAAGCAGGGCCTGAAGTTCGACATCATGACCACCAGCTTCTTCTTGGGCCGGCGCAAGGTGGTGCCCGACGCACGGTCCGGCATGCCCCTATGGCAGGACCGCCTGTTCATCTTCCTGCAGAAGAACGCCGCCAACCCCACCGAATTCTTCCACATCCCCCCCGGGCGGGTGATCGAACTCGGCGCGCAGATGACGGTGTGATCTCTCTTCCGCACGCATCGGGGGGAATAGGGGAGGCTCTTGCGCTCAAGCGCTGAGCGGGGCTTTAAGCGCTCGCTTGCTTTCGGAGACCCCATGACCGCCGATCCCCGCCCCAAGAAGGTCGTGCTCGCCTATTCCGGCGGCCTGGACACGTCCATCATCCTCAAGTGGCTGCAGCAGGAAGTGGGTTGCGAGGTGGTGACATTCACCGCCGATCTGGGCCAGGGCGAGGAGCTCGGCCCGGCGCGCGAGAAGGCCCTGCTGCTGGGCATCAAGCCGGAGAACATCTTCATTGAGGATCTGCGCGAAGAGTTCGTGCGCGACTTCGTGTTCCCGATGTTCCGAGCCAACACGGTCTATGAGGGCCAGTATCTCCTGGGCACCTCCATCGCCCGACCGCTGATCGCCAAGGCCCAGATCGACATCGCCCGCAAAGTCGGCGCCGACGCCGTCTGTCACGGGGCTACGGGCAAGGGAAACGACCAGGTGCGCTTCGAGCTGGGTTATTACGCTCTGGAGCCGGATATCCGCGTGATCGCGCCTTGGCGCGAGTGGGACTTCAAGAGCCGCGAGGCTCTTTTGGCCTTCGCAGAGGCTCACCAGATTCCCATCGCCAAGGACAAGCTGGGGGAGGCGCCGTTCAGCGTCGACGCCAACCTCCTGCACTCCTCGTCGGAGGGGAAGGTGCTGGAGGACCCGAGCCTCGCCGCGCCCGAGTTCGTTCACATGCGGACGATCGCCCCCGAAGACGCGCCCGACGAGGCCCTGACCTTCACCCTGGATTTTGAGGCCGGTGATCCCGTGGCCGTTGATGGCGAGCGCCTGTCGCCTGCCGCTCTGCTGACGCGGCTTAACCAGCTCGGCCACGATGCCGGGGTCGGCCGTCTCGACCTGGTGGAGAACCGCTTCGTGGGGATGAAGTCGCGCGGCGTCTACGAGACGCCCGGCGGTACGATCCTGCTGGCCGCCCACCGGGGCATGGAGTCGATTACCCTCGACCGCGGCGCCGCGCACCTCAAGGACGAGCTGATGCCGCGCTATGCATCGTTGATCTACAACGGCTTCTGGTTCTCACCCGAGCGGGAGATGCTGCAGGCGGCGATTGACCACTCCCAGGCCCTGGTCACCGGCCAGGTGAAGGTGAAGCTCTACAAGGGCAATGTGAGCGTCACTGGTCGGGAAAGCCCCTATTCCCTCTACGACCAGGACCTCGTCACCTTCGAGGAAGGCGTCCAGGCCTACGACCACCGCGACGCCGCCGGCTTCATCAAATTGAATGCGTTGCGCCTGAGGGTGCTTGCCCGCAGGGATGCTCGTGCGTCAGGCCGCGAGAAAACGGCGCTTTGACCGCAGGGCGGCGCCCAGACCGCCGAAGCCCACCAACATGAGCGCCCAGGCCGCCGGCTCGGGCACGCTGGCCACGCCGATCACATAGGCCTCGCCCGACAGGGGAGCGATGATCTGGTCCCCATCCGCGTTATTTCCGATCACAATCGAGGCGCCCGGGGTCGAGTCCGCGGACGGGACCGAGATGTTGCAGCCGCTGGCGCCCGACGAGGACCAGCAGATGCTGCTGGTCGACGTATTGTCGTAGAAATAGAAGGTCGTCGACGGCGGCCCGAAGTTGAACAGCAGATCGGTCGTCGTGGCGTATATGTTGTTGTCGACGCTGTTGGCTTCGACTGAGTCGCCAGTGTTCAATATGGCCGAATTTGTCCCGTCGCTAATCGTCAGGTCCCAGCTCACGAAATCGGAATCGGCGAGCGGTCCGGTCGCACCATCGGTGGTGATCGTGCCCATCACCGAGCCGGAGCCATAGGAGTGATCGACGACGTAGGTGATGTCGGCGTGGGCCACGCCGCAGGCCAGGGACGCGGCGGCAGCGCTGGCGAACAGGCTTCGGAACTTCATGGTGACCCCTACTGGCTGACGCGCCCGTTAAGCCGGGCTCGGCAGGTGTAGTCGAGCCCGTTAGTCGTGTCACCCACCTCGCCACATTTTCGCTGTACTAAGGCCGCCCGAAGGTCGCCTAAGCGGGCGCGGCGGCGGTCAATACTTCGACATAACCCCGCGCGGTGCGCATGCGCGGCGTGACACCCTTGGTTTTCAATAGGCGGCTCATGCGCGGCAGGTTCCAGCAGGGCGCGTGCATGAACATGTGATGCTCGCAGTGGTAGTTCACATAGTAGGGCGCGATGACGGCGCGCTCGATGAGGTTCGCGTGGGTGGTGCGGGCGTGGCGCAGAGGGTCAGGCTCGTCCTTGGCCACCAGGGCGTGCTCGGCGATGTTGCGAAAGCGCGTCACCAGTTGGAACCAGGTGGCCCTCGGCAGCAACCATAGGGCGAACCAGCCCCACCACACGCCGGCCAGCGCGAAGGCGGTGATGGCCACGGCGTTGAAAATCAGCCAGCGGCGCTGGCGGCGGATCTCGTCGGCAAGGATCGCGATGACAGGCTCCTTGCGGGCCTTGAGCCCGGCTGTCAGCCGGCCGAAGCGCTGCTTGAACCAGGTCTGGCCGGTGAGGTCGCGGACCACCTTGCGCCGGAGTGAGGCGCGCGTGATCGGGAACGGGGCGGAAAGGCCGAGGTCCGGATCCTCCGCCTGCTGGGCGTATTTGTGATGCTGAAGGTGATAGTTGCGATAGGCGATAAGGTCGCCGCCGCACATCCATTCCGCGACCCAGTCGTTGACCTTCGGATTGGGATACAACGCGCCGTGGGCGGCGTCGTGCATCAGGATGGCGAGGCCGAGCTGGCGGGCGCCGATGATCACTACCGCCAACGGAATGGTGATCGGCCAGATAATGGCCATCAGCATCGCCGCGCCGATCACCACCCAGGCGTGGGCGATGAGCGCCAGCCCCTTCCACGACGAGCGCGCGATGAGCGGCGCCCACTCCTCGGGGGTGAAGAAATCCTTGGGACTGACGCGCGCGGCGACTGCCATGCGCCTAATATAGTCCTATGCGCGCGCCGGCGTTAGCCGGTAGCGTCGATGACTCAGCCCTGGCCGCGATCCTGCATGCCGTGGCCACCCGAGCCATGGCCGCCCATGCCTCGGCCCTTGCCCCAGCCACCGTGTCCGCCGCCGCGCAGCAACGGAAGGGCGTCCATGGTCCGCCGCTGGTCGGGGCCCAGCGCCGAATAGAGCGCCTTGGTCGCCGCGGCGCGGCGCGCGAAGGCGTCCTGGCGCCGGGCGGTGCGTTCCTGCATGCGCTGGGCCATGCGGTCCAAGCGCTCGGGCGTGGTCAAAGTGGCGAGGCTGTTTTGATCGCCGCCCATGCCATCGCGATGCGCGCCGGGCGTCCGCTCGGGCGGCCGGATGGACGCGGTGAAGGCGGCGAAAGCGGCTTCCTGGTCAGGCCGGATGCCCAGCGCCTCGTGCAGGGCGTGCAGCCGCGCGGCGCGATGGGCCTCCATGCGCGCGTGCATCTGAGCTGGGTCCCAGGCGCGGTGGGCCGGAGCGGCGGGGGCTGGCGTCTCCTGGGCCTGGACAGCCGATGCGCCAGCGAGGGCGGCGATGAGCGCCAGGGCGGGCAGACGAGCAGTGAACATGGGTGTTGCTCCCGATTGAAGGTCCACATCCACTACGCCGCGTTTGTTGCGTCCTATTTGCGGCGCGGCAAAGTTTACGCCCAAGTTCGCCATGTTGGCGGTCGGCGCTGAGCGGCGATCAATGTGGGGAGGGTAGTCACCGGTCGACCAGCCCGAAATCCCGGGGGGCTGGGGGGGCTGTTCAGGGTCCAAGACCACGGGTTGAGGCCGACCGGCGAGGGGAATGTAGATTGCCCAAACGGGCCGCGCCTTGGCCGAAACAAGGTCATTTCACGGCGCGACGCAGGCTCGCCAAAGCCAAAATCCTTGGCTAGACTTTTTCCCGCATGGCCTTTGATTCGATCGCCGCCGCTCCCGCGACCGTGTTTTTCGACCGCCGTGAACTCGATCAATTGCTGGCCTTGTACGGACGGATGGTCGGCGCCGGCCACTGGCGCGACTACGCCATCGACACGCTGAAGGACGCGGCGGTGTTCTCCGTCTTTCGCCGGTCGAGCGAGACGCCGATCTACCGTATCGAAAAACGCCCCGCCCTGGGCGCCCGCCAGGGCGCCTGGTCGGTCACGGCGCCCGGCGGGCTGGTCATGCGGCGCGGCCACGACCTCGCCCAGGTTCTGCGCGTGTTCGACCGGGCTCGCTTCGCCGTGGTCAAATGAAAAAGCCCCGGCGCCTGAACGCTGGGGCCCTTCCAAAATTAGAGACGTGATCCGCCTCGGCTATCTGCGGCTGCCGCCCATAAGGGCAAGCAGGAATTGGAACATATTGATGAAGTCCAGATACAGGCTGAGCGCACCATAGCTTGTCGCGACGCTCATCGCCGCTTGGTCGCCGCCGAGTTGATAATACATCAGCTTCAAGCGCTGGGTGTCCCACGCCGTCAGGCCGGCAAAGATCAGCACGCCGATAACGTTGATGGCGAAGACCATGGCCGCTGAGTGGAAGAATAGACTCACCAGCATGGCGATGATCAGGCCGACTAAGCCCATGATCAGGAAGGCGCCCATGGGCGCGAGATCACGCTTGGTGGTGTATCCCACCAGGGAGAGCCCGCCGAACGCGACGGCGGTTACCAGGAACGCCTGGACGATGCTCGCGCCGGCGTAGATCTGGAACAGCATGCCGAACGAGGCGCCGATCAAGGCGACAATCACCCAGTAGGTGATGGCGGCGCTGCGGGGCGTGGCGCGGCGTGCGAATCTTTGAAAGAGCAGGACGGCCAGAGGCGCAAACGCCACCACCATGCCCAGAATGGTGTAGCCGACGCGTCCGTTTCCATCGACGTGGAACAGCAGGTCGCTCACCGGCTTGTACGTGCCGGTGATCCAGGCCAGCGCCGCCGACAGAACCAGGCCGAGCCCCACCTTGTTGTAGACGCCGAGCATGAAGGCGCGCAGGCCCGCATCGACGGCCATGTCCGGCGCGACGGCGCCGGGCGCCCGTGCCAGCCCGCGATCAAAGTCGCTCATGTTGTGCCAAAACCCTTGTCCATGCGTCCCGATCGGACGCTCAGGACAAATATCGCCCTCGCCGGGCTCGGGCGCAAGGACGCCCTTCGTTACGGTTCATTCAGCCCCTAAGGAAGCGACATGATCCGCCTGTTCGCCGCCATCGCGATTCCGGGTGACATCGCCGCCGGACTGGCGCCTCGCCGGAGCGGCCTCGCCGGCGCGCGCTGGCGACCGGCGGAGAGCCTGCACATCACCTTGAGATTCTTTGGCGGCGTTCGTGAGGACCAGGCCGACGATTTGGATTCCGAGCTGGCGGCCGTCGGCGGCGCGCCGTTCGACCTCAATCTAGAGGGTGTGGGCGCTTTCGGCGAGGGGGCGGACGTCCGCGCGGTGTGGGCGGGCGTGGCCGGAAGTAACCCGCTGACACAGCTTGCGCGGCGGTGTGAAAGCGCCGCCCGCCGCGCGAGCCTGCCGCGCGAGATACGCGCCTATCACCCGCACGTCACCCTGGCCTATCTGCGTGGCGCCGACCCGGCGCGCGTCGGCGCCTGGGTGCAGAGTCACAATCTTCTGAAATCGCCGGACTTTCCGGTGCGGCGGTTCGGTCTTTACTCGAGCTGGCCTGGCGGCGACGGCCAGGTCTACCGGCTTGAACGCGCTTATTCGCTGGTCTGAGGGGCCGCGTGGTCCTTGAGGACGCCCAAGGGCGCGATGGCGAGCACTTCCTCGTGTGTGGCTTCCAGTACCAACTTGGGCGCGGCGCCGGCGTCGAGAGCCTCTTTCCAACGGGGCGCGCACAGGCACCAGCGGTCGCCGGGCCTGAGGCCAGGGAAGTCGAATTCCGGTCTGGGGGTCGAGAGGTCGTTGCCGACACTCATGGAAAACCGCAGGAACTCGGCGGTCATGACCGCGCATACCGTGTGCATGCCGAGATCATCCGGACCCGTCTCGCAGCAGCCGTTCCGGTAAAACCCGGTCAGCGGCGAGGTTGAGCAGGGCGCGAGTTCGCCGCCCAGGACATTGCGTGCATCTGCGTCGTATCGGATGGTCATGTGAATTGAGCTTATGCCCCATCCGGAAGGGGCCGTCACGGAAGTCCGCCCATGTCGTCCAGCCCACGCCCTCGCCGCAGCGCCCTCTACATGCCGGCGTCCAACGCCCGCGCGCTGGAAAAGGCGAGGAGCCTCGCCTGCGACGTGGTGATCCTGGACCTCGAAGACGCGGTGCTGCCGGAGGCCAAGCCGGCCGCGCGAGCAGCGGCCGTGGCGGCGGTGCTCGTGGGGGGCTTTGGCGGCCGCGAGGTTGTGGTGCGGGTGAACGCGCTCTCCACGCCCTGGGGCGCGGATGACCTCGCCGAGGTCGCCCGGGCCGGTCCGGACGCCGTGCTCGTGCCGAAGATCCAATCGGCGGCGGATGTGCTGGCCATCCACGCCGCTCTGGCCGCGGCGCCGGAAAAAACGCGCCTGTGGACCATGATCGAGACCTGCCGGGCGATCCTGGCCTTGCAGGAAATCGCTAGCGCGGCCGGCGACACGCGCCTTTCCGCCTTCACCATGGGCATCAACGATCTGGCCAGGGAGATGGGCGCGCGCATGACGCCGGACCGCGCCCCATTCCAAGCCGCCTTGTCGCTTTCGGTGATGGCCGCTCGCGGGGCCGGCCTGACCATCCTGGATGGGGTGCACAACGAGATAGACGATCTGGCGGCGCTGGAAGCGGTGTGCCGCCAAGGCGCGGACCTGGGTTTCGACGGCAAGACGCTCATCCACCCGAGCCATCTGGACATCTGCAACCGCGCCTTCACGCCGGACGCCCCCGATGTCGCCTGGGGCCGGGCCGTGATCGCCGCCTTTGACGCCCCCGAGAACGCCGACAAGGGCGCGCTGCGGGTCGAGGGGCGCTTGGCCGAGCGCTTGCACCGCGACCAAGCCGTGAAGCTGGTGACGATCGCCGACGCTATCGACGCCATGCGATGAAACGCGCGGCCGTGGTCCTGTTTGTCGGCGTGCTCGCGGCGCCGGCCGTCTGGGCCCAGGACATCGTGGGCGGACGCATCGCCGCCTCTGCCGCCGCAGCCCAGAGTCTGCAGGGGCCGTTGGACGGAACCTGGACCTTGGCCGACGGACGAGGACGGACGCTGTTCGTGTTCCAGATCGCCGACCCGCCGACCGGCGGCGTGGCGCTGCAATGCGCCTGGCGGGATCCGAGCGGCGGCCTGGGGTTTGCGACCTGCGTCCGCCGCGGCCGGCGGCTGACGCTGCGCTTCGGCGCCCGGGAGGTCGATCTCGAGCACCGGGAAGCGTGGCGGGGCGTGCTGCGCGAGGCCGGCCGCACGCGCGCCGTGGCGCTCAGGCGAAGCTAGAACTTCAACGCTTCTTTCGCTGCGGCAAGCGCCGCCGCCAGAGCCTGCTCCGCATAAGGCTCCGCCTCGCCGTGGCCCCAGACCGGGCCGGGCCACGCCGCGTCGTCGCTCCTGCGCCCGACGATGTGGACGTGGAGCTGGGGTGTGATGTTGCCGAGAACGCCGAGGTTCAGGCGTTCGACGGGGACTCCGGCCGCGTGGCCAATGGCGCGGACGGCTTGTCCAGCGGCCAGGATCTCGGTCAGCAGCCGGGCTTGATCCTCAGGTGAAAGGTCCTCGACGCCGCTCGCACCCTCCACGCGCGGAACGAGCACGATCCACGGAAAACGCGCGTCGAGTTGCACGCGCGCGTCGCTGAGCGGGAGGGTGGCGAGCGGCGCCGAGGTGCGCTGGATGGCTGGGTGGAGCTTGAACATGAGCCAGCCTTGCAGCCCCACGCCCGCCGGTCTAGACCGCGCGCGCTTTCCCAACATGACTCACGGAGTTGAACCCGATGGCCCGCGCGAAGATCGCCCTGATCGGGGCCGGAATGATCGGCGGCACGCTCGCCCATATCGCCGCGCGCGAGGGCCTGGGCGACGTGGTGCTGTTCGACATCGTCGACGGCGTGCCTCAGGGCAAGGCGCTGGACCTGGCCGAAGCCACGCCGGTGATCGGGGTCGACTGCAACCTGAAAGGCGCCAGCGACTATGCCGCCATCGCCGGCGCGGATGTGGCCATCGTCACGGCCGGCGTGCCGCGCAAAGCCGGCATGAGCCGGGACGATCTGCTGGGCATCAACCTCAAGGTGATGAAGTCGGTGGGCGAAGGGCTCAAGGCCCACGCGCCGAACGCTTTCGTCATCTGTATCACCAATCCACTGGACGCCATGGTCTGGGCGCTGCGCGAGTTTTCCGGTCTGCCCCACGCCAAGGTGATCGGCATGGCCGGCGTGCTCGATTCGGCCCGCTTCCGCTATTTTCTGGCCGAGGCGTTGGGCGTCTCGGTGCGCGACATCCACGCCTGGACCCTGGGCGGACACGGCGACGACATGGTGCCCATGGTGCGCCATTCCACGGTGGGCGGCTTGCCCCTGCCGGAGATCGTCCGCCAGGGGCTGCTGACCCAGGAGGCGCTGGACGCCATCGTCAAGCGCACGCGCGGCGGCGGCGGCGAGATCGTGGCCTTGCTGAAGACCGGCTCGGCCTTCTACGCTCCCGCCGAGAGCGCCATTTCCATGGCCGCCGCCTATCTCAAGGACGAAAAGCGCGTGCTGCCCTGCGCCGCTCACGTCAGCGGCCAATACGGCCTGCGTGACGTCTATGTGGGCGTGCCCACCGTGATCGGGGCTGGCGGCGCCGAGCGCATTCTGGAATTTCCGCTGGACGAGGCGGAGAAGGCCATGTTCGCCAAGTCGGTGGATTCGGTGCGCGGCCTCATCGCCGCGTGCAAGGAAATCGAGCCAGCGCTGGCCTGAGGTGGAAGGTCCAATCCTCGAGACCGAGCGGCTGATTCTGCGGCCGATTGTGGCCGAGGATTTCGACGGCTTCGCCGCGTTTTGCGCCGACCCCGAGGTGATGCGTCACCTTGGCGGCGTGCAGCCGAGGTCCATGGCCTGGCGCGGCTTCACCAGCGTGGCCGGGTCGTGGGCGCTGCAGGGTTTCGGCATGTTCTCTGTGATCGAGCGGGCGAGCGGTCGCTGGATCGGCCGTATCGGGCCGCATCGCCCGGAGGGTTGGCCGGGAACCGAAGTCGGCTGGGGCCTGATCGGGGACGCGTGGGGTAAAGGCTACGCCGTCGAGGCGGCGACGGCGAGCATGGACTTCGCGGCCGGCACGCTTGGCTGGACTGAGATCATCCACTGCATCGATGAGGCCAACACCGATTCCCAAGGAGTCGCCAAGCGCCTGGGATCGACCTTGCTGCGAAAAGACCGCCTGCCCCCGCCAGTGGACGTGGAAATCGACATCTGGGGCCAGAGCGCGGATCAGTGGCGCGCCCGGAGGCGCTGAATGCCGGCCCCCGGCGCCTAAAACCACCCCGCCGCGCGCAGGATTTTGGCGTAGGCGCGGCTGACGGGCGCCTCCGCGCCATCTTTGAGGATCAGCGTCGCCCGGCCGTCTTCGCGCTCGACGCTTTGAACGGCTGACCTGGCCACCCACCAGGAGCGGTGGGTTCTCGCGCCTTCGATGCCCTCCAGCTCGGCGATGGCGTCGCCAAGGCGCATCAGGATCAGATCCTGGCCGAGAGAGGTGTGCAGCCGCAGATAGTGGTCCTCGGCCTCCACCGCCCAGAGCCGCGCGCCGGCCAGCTTGGCGGGTAGGCGTTCCAGAAACTTGGCCGGCGGCGCATCCTTGGCGGCGGCGTGGGTTTCCACCGGGTCGCGGCGCCTGACTAGGAAGGCGAGGGCGGTCATGGCGGCGGTGGTCGCCAGCGTCGAGGGCGCGAATTCAAGCGTGTAGGCGAGGCTGAAGGGGTGGGGGTTAGTCACGGAGTTGAGCAGCGCCACGAGCACCGTCATCGGCAGCCACAACACGAGAATGACCGCCGCCCAGGCGACCCACGGCCGGTGGACGAACCACGTTCGGGGCAGGACAAAAATGCCTAAGAGTACGCCCATGGTGGCGCCGATGACGACCAGCACCAGCCAATAGACGAGTCGGGGCACGATCTCTCGACCACCCGCGCCGAAGCCGCCCGAAAACGCCAGGATCGCGCCCACCACCAACGCCGCCATGAGGACCCTCACCCAGGTGGCGACGATGACCCTCGTTGATGGCCGGACCTTTGCCGGATCGTCTGGAGCATACCCTTCGCTCAAGGTTGAGAATTTCCTCATGGAGACCGCGCTGGCGGGGCGCCAATCTATAGCGCTCGGTCGGCACAATTTCACATCGTTCTCTTCCCTCGCATCGGGGGGAAGTACAGGCGAAGCCAGGGATGGGGGACGGAAACGCCGGCGCTTCCGATCCCCCTTCCGCCCTTCGAGCCACTTCCCCCTTGTGAAGGGGGAAGAGAACTCTCTCCAGATGGCCTTGCATCGCGCCAGCCTTTCGTCATCTTCGGCGCGCGGGGCGAATACGCCATGAGGCAAGAGGCCGCCAAAGCCCGACGATGGACGAATTTATTTTTCACGACCCTACGGGGCGGCGGGCCAAGCGCGCCAATCTGGGGCTGGGCCTTGTCATCGCGGCGGCGGCCCTGGTCGTGGCGGCGTTCTTCGCCACGCTTGCCTTCGCCCCGATGCTGCCCAGCCTCACGCTGAAGGATCCGCAGGTTCTGCAGGCGCTGCACGTGGAGACCGCGCACCGCCTCAAGCGGCCCGCGGAATGGCGCCGCGTCCCCCGGCCCAACAGGGTGGCCGCCGGCGGCCGGGCGCGCCCGCTGTCCATCGGCTTCTATGTGAGCTGGGAAGAGGATTCGCGAACCTCGCTCAAACGCTACGTCAATCAACTCGACGTGGTGTCGCCGCAGTGGCTGGCGCTCGACGGCTCGCTCGGACGCCTGGCGATAACCTCCGATCCCCAGGCCGAGGCGATCATCGCCGGCGCCAAGACGCCACCCTCGGTGCTGCCCATGATTCACAACTCGCACAACGGGACCTTCGACGGACCGCTGGCCAACAACCTCATCCTCAATCCCGCGGCGGAAAAGGCGCTGATCTCCAACCTGGTGGTGCTGGCGCAAAAGCAGGGCTACGGCGGCTATGTCTTCGACCTGGAGAATCTCTCGCCCGCCGCGATCGCCCGCTATCCCGACCTGATCGCCCGAGCCCGGACGGCGCTCAAGCCCCTGGGCCGCGAAGTTTGGGTGACGACGCCGTTCAGCGACGATTCCTGGCCTCTGGCGCGCTTCGGGGCGGCGGCCGACGCGGTGTTGCTGATGGCCTACGACGAGCACTGGGGCACCGGGCAGCCCGGACCGCCGGCCGGACAGGAGTGGTTCGAGCAGACGCTGGCCAAGGACATGAAGGTCCTCGATCCCCAGCGTACGGTGGTCATATTCGGCGCCTTGGGTTACGACTGGACCCTGGCCGACAAGACTGGCCCCGGGCGCGCCGAGGCGGTCGAATTCTATGACGCGACCCAACTGGCGCACGACTCCGACGCCAGCGTCAGCCTGGATGACAATGAGCTGAACCCGACGTTCGGCTACGGGGACGACAACCACCGTAAGCACGTCGTCTGGTTTCTCGACGTGGCCACGCTGTTCAACGAGGTCAGGGTCAGCGACCCCTACCGACCCATGGGCTACGCCCTGTGGCGGATGGGGGCGGAGGATCCGGCCGTCTGGCGCTATTTCCGCCAGCCCTACGGCTCCGCCCAGCCCACCGGCCTGGAGCAGATCGATCCCAGCACCGCCGTCGATTTCGACGGCACCGGCGAAATTCTGCATGTCGAATCGCTGCCGTCGCCTGGTTCGCGCACGATCGAAGTCGACCCGGACACGGGGCTGATCTCGGGCGAAGACTACAAGGTCATGCCCTCGCAGTATGTGATCGACCGCTACGGGGCGCACCCGGGGTGGGTGGCGTTGACCTTCGATGACGGCCCCGACGGCCGCTGGACGCCGAAGATTCTCAATATCCTCAAACAGAAACACGCCGTGGCGACGTTCTTCGTCATCGGCCAGAACATGCAGGCCAAGCCGGAGCTGGTGCAGCGCGAGGTGGCCGAGGGGATGATGGTGGGCAACCACACCTGGACCCATCCCAATATCGCCGACACGCCGCTCCCCCAGACGGATCTGGAGATCAACACCACTCAGAGGCTTTTCGCCGTGCTCACCGGCAAATCCATGCGCTTCTTCCGCCCGCCCTATTTCGGTGACGCCGAGCCGTCGACACCCGGCGAGGTGGCGCCGCTCGTGGTGGCCCAGAAGTTGGGTTATCTGATTGTCGGCTTGCGGGTCGACACTGACGACTGGCAGAAGCCGTCGCCGGACTCCATCATCCAAAAGACGATGGAGCGTCTGGCCGACCCCAACCCGCAGACGGGCGGGCAGGTGGTGCTGATGCACGACGCCGGCGGCGATCGCAGCCGCACCGTCGAGGCGTTGCCGGGGCTGATCGACGCTATCCGCGCGCGCGGCCTTCGCCTGGTGACCGTCGATCAGCTGGCCGGTATGAGCCGCGCCGACGCAATGCCGCCCACTTCGCGCAGTTCCTGGGAGCTTTTCCTCGACCGCCTGGGCTTTGGCTTCTTCCGCTACATCAACGCCGGAATGCAGGCGCTATTTACGGTGGCCATTGTGCTGGGCGTCGCGCGGCTGGCGTTCCTGGCCACCTTGTCGCTGTGGCACCGATACCGCGAGCCGGGCCGCGAGCCGCCCATGCTGGACCGGGAGAGCGGGCCGTTGATCAGCGTGCTCATCCCCTGTTTCAACGAGGAGAAAGTCATCGTCGCCTCGGTGGAGCGGATTCTCCATTCCGAATGGTCGCACCTGGAGGTGCTGGTGGTGGACGATGGGTCCAGCGACGGCACCGCCGCCGCCGTCCGCGCCGTCTTCAGCGACGAACCACGGGTGTCGCTTCTGAGCTTCGAGAACGGTGGCAAGGCCAGGGCCTTGAACCGGGGTCTCACGCTCTGCCGGGGGGATATCGTGGTCGCGCTGGACGCCGACACCTTGTTCCCGCCGGAGACGCTGCCCCGACTGGCGCGCTGGTTCGCAGACCCGCGCGTGGGCGCCGTGGCCGGCAACGCCATCGTCGGCAACCGCCTCAACCTCGTCACCCGCTGGCAGGGGCTGGAATATGTCACCGCCCAGAATCTGGAGCGCCGAGCGCTGGCGGCGCTGGGCGCCGTGACCGTGGTGCCGGGCGCGGTGGGCGCGTGGCGGCGCGAGACTCTGAACGCCTTGGGCGGCTATCCGGCCGACACCCTGGCCGAGGATCAGGATCTGACGCTCGCCTGTCAGAGCGCCGGCTGGCGGGTGGAGTTCGATTCCTCCGCGCGCGCCTATACCGAAGCTCCCGACACCGTGGCCGGCCTGCTCAATCAGCGCTTCCGCTGGTCGTTCGGCACCCTGCAGTGTTTGTGGAAGCACCGGGGCGACCTCTTCAGCACGCGCAAGCCGGTGCTGGGCTTCGTCGCCCTGCCGCAGATCTGGCTGTTCCAGATCGCGCTCACCATGGCCTCGCCGTTGGTGGACCTGGCCATCGTTTCTTCCTTGGGATGGGCTTTCTACGGCCACTATTTCCATCCCGTGGAGTGGTCGCCCGACGATACTCTCCGCTCCCTGTTCTATTGGGCGGCGTTCATCTTTCTCGATCTTTCGGCCGGCGCGCTCGGCATGGCGCTGGAGCGGCGGGCGCCGTGGGGGGATCTCGTGTGGCTACCGGTGCAGCGCTTCGGCTACCGCCAGCTCATGTACTGGGTGGTGGTGCGGTCGGTGGTGACGGCGATCCGCGGCTACCGCGTCGGCTGGGGCAAGCTCGAGCGCCGCGCCACGGCGGTCGTCGGTCGGGCCGGGTGACGGCGGCTAGCTGAAGACCGAAGCCGTCTCGGCGACGGCGGCCGGGCCGCCGTAGGGGTTGCGGCCGACCGTTCCGGGCAGAAATCCGCATTCGACGAGCTGCCAGATCGGACCCACGATGGGAATGAGGTTGATGAACACCCACACGCCGCTCTTGTCCCGGTCGTGCCAACGCTTCACCGAGATAGCCAAGCCCCACGAGACATAAATGACGAAAATCAGGAGGGCTATCGTGAGCGCCGCACCCGAGTCGGGAAGCGCTGCGGCGCGGGCTTCCCGCGACATGGTGGCGTAACCAGGCGGAAGGCTGCCCTGCATCAGCGCGCTCAAAGCGGACAGGACGACCCACTTGAGGATCGTTCCAAGCCAATAGGCGGCGCGGCCAATGCGGCCGTTGAAGCCAAAGAGTATGTTCAGGAATTCCACAGGCCGCCCCCGGACCGTTTCGGAAGTGGCGAATGTGCACCGAAGCCGGTGACAGGACTAGGCGCCACCGGTGCGGTAATTCGTCTCAACGCCGGAGATCGATGTGTCCCCAACACCGTAGGGCGATGCGCCAAATCGATTGGGTCCCCGCGTCCCCGGGAGGCAACCGCATTCCAGAAACGTCCAAACCGGCCCGATGAGCGGGATAAAGCCGATCAGGGTCCACCAGCCGGTTTTGTTCCGGTCATGCCAGCGTTTCACCGCCAGGGCCACGCCGGACCAGACGTAGATGGCAGTGAGGGCGCACGCGATCAGGATCACCACCGCCCCGGGCCTCGCGAGCGCTTCGCCGATTGCCGAAGACGTCGCGCTGTAGCCCTGCAGCCGGGCGACCAGGTCGTCGCTTTGGGAAACTTGGACCTGGGGTCCAGCGGCGGCGATCACGGCGCTGAGCCAGGTCACTACAAGCATGGCGGCGGCGAACACGATGACCCAACGGAGCAGGGAGCCCAGCCAATAGCCCAGCCGCCCGATCCTCCCTCGGAGGCTGAAGAGAATGGTCAGGATTCCCACCGGCGCCCCCCGAATGCCGGATGAATGTGCGCCCGCCGCGCGCGCCATCCAAGCGTGCTAGGGCAACGGTGCTAGGGGACGCGCTCCACCGGCAGGGTGACGACGAAGCGGCCGCCGCCGGGGCCGGGCTCGCACACGACGCGGCCGCCGTGGCGCTCGGCGATCTGGCGCACGATGGAGAGGCCCAGGCCCCAGCCGCCGTCAGCCTCGGCTCGGCCGGTCGGGCGAAAGAAGGGCTCGAACACCCGTTCACGTTCGGCGTCCTCGATCCCGGGGCCATGATCGCTGACGGTGATGACGATGGCGGGGGGTGAGCCCACTCTCGCCACCTCGACCTCGACGGGCGGCTGACCGTGACGGACGGCGTTGTCGATGAGATTGCGGATCATCCGGCGGATGAGGCGCGGCGATCCCGCGATCTCGAACGAGGTGTCGGCCGGGCCGGCATGGCGCACCTCGGCGCCCGCCCGCGCCGCCTCCTCGGCGGCGAGTTCCAGGCAGTCGACCCGTTCGTCCGCCCCCGGGGGTGGGGCCTGGTCGAGGCGGCTGGCCAGCAGGATTTCATCCACGAGGGCCGAGAGCTCGGCGATGTCCCGCATGATCTGCGGGCGGAGGGCCGGGTCGGGCGCGGAGGTATAGATCTCCACCGCGACGCCGAGGCGAGCGAGGGGCGAGCGCAGTTCGTGGCTGGCGTGGGCGAGGAGCGCCTTGTGCGCGGCCAGCAAGGCCTCCACGCGGTCCGCGGCGGCGTTGAAGCTGGCGGCGACGGCGGCGATCTCGTCCCGGCCGCTCACGTCGGCGCGCGCTTCGAGTCGGCCATCGCCCCAGGCGTCCAGGCTGGCCTTGAGCCGCTCGAGCCGGTGAGTCAGGCGGGAGACGACCGGATAGGCCGCCAGGCCCACGGCCCCGGCGGCCAACAGCAGCATCATCAGCATGTGGTGCGCCCCGGCGTGGGGCGCGCCGGCGTGGCGCTCGAAGACGACCCGGTTGTGCCACAGCACCGCGCCCAAGAAGGCCACGAGCGTCAGGCTGGCGAGCAGCGTCAGATAGACTCGCCAGAACAGACCTCGCTGAATGGCGGACGCCACGCTCAGGCCTGATCCTGCGCGCGGGCGAAGAGATAGCCCGCGCCGCGCACGGTAATGATGCGCTTGGGGCGGCCGGGATCATCCTCGATAGCGGCGCGGATTCGAGAGATGTGGACGTCGATGGAGCGGTCGAAAGCCTCCAGCTCCTCGCCGCGGACGAGATCCAGCAGCCGCTCGCGGCTTAGAACCTTGCCCGCGTGGCGGGCCAGCGCGTGCAGAAGGTCGAATTGGTAGGAAGTGACCACGGCGCTGGCGTCGTCGATGCGGATCGTCCGCGAGCCCGGATCGATCTCGAGCCGCCCGAACCGTAAGACCCCGTCATCCGGTTCGCCGCGCCGACGGCGGAGTATGGCCTTGAGCCGGGCCAGCAACTCGCGCGGATTGAACGGCTTGGGCAGATAGTCGTCAGCTCCGATCTCCAGGCCGACGATCCGGTCAGCGTCCTCGCCACGGGCCGAGAGCATGAGGATGGGCACGTCGCTCACCCCGCGCAGCCTGCGGCACACCTCCAGGCCGTCGAGGTCTGGCAGCATGATGTCGAGCACCACGACGTCGTAGGGCGTCGCCCGACGTGCGGTGACCGCCTCCACGCCGGCGTGGCCGGTGTTCCGCGCATCGACGACGAAGCCCGCGTTGGTCAAATAGGCCCCAACCATGTCCGCCAGACGGACGTCGTCGTCGATGATCAACACCCTAACGCTCACGGCCTAAGCCTAGAGCGTACGGGCGCCGCGCGGAACACGCTCGTGGAGAGCACCGGCGCGGTCAGTGATGGTGTTCGGCCATCAGGGTTCCGAGTTTCGCTCTTTGGTCAGGGGTGAGGACCTCGGCCGCGTCGGCCAAGGCGCCGACCAGGGTGCGGCTTGCCTGGTCGACATTGGCGATGCTGTCGGAGCGCAGTTTTTCCAGCGCGGCGCGGTCGATGGTCGGCGCGATCAGCAGGCGATGGAGGTCGCCGTGGGCGCTCATCAGCTGTTGGTGAACAGGCCCCATGGACTGCATGGCGCCCTTCAGGATCTCGTGGATGCGCGCCTTCTGATCGGCGGTGGCGTCGACCTCAGTCAGCATTTTGTCGATGTGAGCCTGCATCATGGCGTGCATCTGCCCGTGACCGCTCATGGCGGCGTGCATGGCCACGCCTTCGGCGGCCACGGTGGCGCCCGAGAACACCAGTCCGCCGGTGATGAAGGTGGCGGCGAAGGCGGCGGCGACGAGTAGCTTTCGCGGCCTGGGGCGCGGCTGCGCGGCGCCGGAAGCGGGATCGAGGGTCATGATCTAGGTCCTTGTCTCTGGCCTCGACCGTTCGAGGCGTCCGGACATGAACTTATGGCCTCGGCGTTTCGCCCGTGGCGGCGTTGTGTGTCGAAATGTAAAGCCGGCGCGCTCTAGTGGCCGCCGGCGCCCGGCGCAACTTGCCCCGTGGGCTTCGGGGCGAGCCAGACTACACAGGCGCCGAACAGGAACATTAGCGCGCTGATCAGGAAAATGTGGTTGGTGGCGAGCATCACCGCCTCACCCTGCACCAGATTATCGACCGCGCCCAAAGCCTGCTGCGCGCTGAGGCCCATCGATTGCAGCGTCCCCAGCGTGGCGTTTGGGTTGTTCAGGTTCCCCGCCAGATCGACGCGATGCAGGGTCGCGGTGTTCTCCCACGCCGTGGTGGTGATCGAGACGGCGAAAGCGCCCGAGGTGGTCCTGGCGAAATTGAGCAAGCCGGCGGCCGAGGCGGTCTCCCGCGGGTTCACCGAACCGAGCGCGAGGCCGGTAAGGGGGATGAAGAAAAACGGCACAGCGAGGCCCAGCGCGATCTGCGGGAAGGCGATATTCCAATAACCGACGTTGGAGGCGAAGTCCGACCGCCAGAACGAAACCCCGGCCATGATCAGTACGCCGAAGCAGACGAGCGCGCGGGAATCGATCTTGGTGGTCAGGCGCCCGACTATGGGCGAGAGGATGACCGCGAACAGACCCTGCCACGCGGTCACCCGGCCGGCCCAGGTGGCTGTGTAGCCCATGCTGGTCTGAAGCCAGAGCGGGATCAGCACGACCGAGGCGAAGAACGTCCCGAAAACGATGCACATGATGGCCGTGCTGGCGGCGAATCCACGATGTCGAAACACGCGCAGGTCGACGATCGGGTTCTCGTCGGTGAGCTCCCAGTTGATGAAGGCCAGGAACGCGAGGCCGGCCAGGATCGCCAGGGCGACGATGAAGCGCGAGTCGAACCAGTCGAGATCCTTGCCCTTGTCGAGCATGATCTGCAGAGACCCCACCCAGAGGATCAGCAGCGCGAGGCCCACGATGTCCACCGGCTTGCGCTCGGTCGCGGTCTCGCGAGACTTCATCATCCGCCAGGCGAAGAAGGCGCAGACAAGCGCCGGCGGCACATTGATATAGAACACCCAGGGCCAGCCCGGACCGTCCACCAGGATGCCGCCGAGCAGGGGGCCGACGATCGGGCCCACCACCGTGGTCATCCCCCAGAGGCCAAGCGCCGCGGACTGAAGTCTGGCCGGGAATATGCGCCGCATCAGCGTCTGGGAGAGCGGCATCATCGGTCCGCCCGAGAGCCCTTGCAGGACCCGGAAGACGATCAACATGCTCAGAGAGGGGGCGAGGCCGCACAGCGCCGAACAGACCGCGAAGCTGACCATCGCCGTGCAGAAAACGCGGACGGCCCCGAACCTTTGGGCCAGCCAGCCGGAGAGCGGCACGGTGATCGCCTCGGCGACCGCGTAGGAAGTGATCACCCAGGTGCCCTGGTCCGGCGACACCGCCAGACCGCCAGCGATATTGGGCACCGACACATTGGCGATGGTGGTGTCCAGAACCACCATGAAGTTGGCCAGCGCCAGCAGGAACCCGGCTATCCACAGTTGGGCCCCAGCCATGGGGGCGAAATCGTCTTCGGGCCGAGGCTGGGACATGCGGCTGTCTCCGCGTCCTAGTGATGGGTGACGTCGATATCGGCGTTCATGGACAACCCCACCTTCAGGGGATGACGCCTCAATTCGTCGGGATCAAGCGCCACGCGTACGGGCAGTCGCTGCACCACCTTGATCCAGTTGCCAGTGGCGTTCTGCGCCGGGATCAACGCGAACGCCGCCCCGGTGCCGCCGGAAAGGCCCACCACACGGCCGTGGAACTTGACTCCGCCGCCATAGAGATCGGCCGTGAGGGTCACCGGCTGGCCGATTTGCACCTTGCGCAGCTGCTCCTCCTTGAAGTTGGCGTCCACATAGACTTTGGAGACCGGCACCACGGTCATCAGCGACTGGCCCACCTGGACGCGCTGGCCGACGGCCACGTCCTTCTTGGCCACCACGCCGTCGAATGGCGCGATGAGGACCGTCCGATCGAGGTTGAGCTGGGCGGCGCGGACGTTGGCCTCGGCGGCGGCGACTTCCGGATTGGCGTCCACCGGGCCGCCGGCGATGAGGGCGGTGTTGACGCTCTTCGCGCCCTCGGCCGCACCGCGATTGGCCACCGCCTGAACCTTGGCGGCCCTGGCCATGTCGACGGCGGCCACGGCGTTGTGGAAGGCGTTTTCCGCCTGAGTGATTTCGTCGCCGGAGACCGCGCCCGAAGCCGCCAGGCGCTGGCGGCGCGCCAGTTCGGTGTTGGCGCGGTCGAGGTCGGATTGCGCGCTCATGATCTGGGCGTCGGCGTGGGTGATGTCCGCCTGACGGGCCGCGACCTGGCCACTCAGCGCGCCTTCGTTGGCGAAATAGCCCTGCACGCGGCGCTGGGCCTGCCCAAGCTGGGCCTTCGCTTGGGCTACGGCGATCTGGAAGTCAGCGGGATCCAAGACCACCAGAGCTTGACCGGCTTTGACCGCCTGGGTGTCGTTGGCCAGGACCTGGGTCACCGGCCCGGAGACGAGCGGCGTGATGTCGGCGACGTCGGCGTCCACATAGGCGTTGTCTGTCGCGACGTGGTTCTGGCCGACTAGAAACCACCAGATGAACCAGATGATGGCCACAACGGCCACGGCGACGCCTAGGCCTGCGAACAGACGGGCGCGCAGGCTTGGGCCCTGATGGGCGGGCGCGGCGCGTGTGGTGGCGGCGTTGTCGAGCATGGCGCGAGCCTCGTCGAGTGGCATGTCAATCTACCTGAAAGCCGCCGCCGAGGGCGCGGACGAGCTGGACATCAAGCGTGAAGGCGCGCGCCTTGAGATCGACCACGGTGCGCCGGCTGGCCAGCACCGCGTCCTCGGCCAGGAGCACGCTCTGATAGTTGGAAAGGCCGCCCTCGTAGCGCAGGCGGGCGATGCGGTAGGCGTCCTCGTCGGCGGCGAGCGCGTCGGCGCTTTCCTTCAGGCGGACACCCAGGGCGCGCTCGCTGGCGGCGGCGTCTGCCACCTCCTGCAGCGCTTGAGTGAGGGTCTCGTCATAGCTGGCGACGGCGGTCTCGTAATCCGCCCGCGCGCCCTTGAGGTTGGCGCGTAGCCGGCCGCCCTCGAAAATCGGCAGGGTGACGGCCGGTCCCACCTGGCCGATTCCCGAGCCGGAGGCGAACAGGTTGGAGATGCCGAGGGACTCATAGCCGATGAAAGCGGCGAGGTTCACGTCAGGATAAAATTGCGCCTTGGCTACGCCGATCCGGCTGGCGGCGGCCTCGGCGCGCCAGCGGGCGGCGGCGAGATCGGGTCGGCGACCCACCAGATCAGCCGCCAGATGCGAAGGCAGGCCGAACGCCTGGAGATTGGCGCCCGTGGGCCTGGCGATGGCGACGCCGCGATCGGGACCCTCACCCATCAGAGCCGCGATCTCGTCCTTGGTGAGGGCGATCTGCTCATCGATGGCGGCAAGATCGGCCCTGGCAGACGCGGGACCGGCCAACGCCTCCTCCAGCTCGCCGCGGGTGTCCAGGCCATTGATCACGCGCCTCTGGACGAGATCGAGCGTCTCCTGGCGCGATTGCACCGCGCGTTCGGCCACGTCGCGCTCGGCCCACAGTCTGGTCAGGTCGGCGTAGGCGCCGGCGATGGCGGTGGAGAGCACCAGCCGCGCCTCGGCCAGGTCCGCCTCGCTGGCGCGCGCCTCGGACACCGCGGCGGCGACGGCGGCGCGGTTCTTGCCCCAGAAATCGAGCTCCCAGTTGAAGTTCAGCGTTATTTGGCCGAACGAGTTGTAGCCGTGGGGCACGAACGCGGGTGGGATGCCTGTGTTGTAGCTTTCCTTGGTCTCGGACGCCGCGCCCTGGCCTTGTAGCGTGGGTAGCAATGCCGCGCGGGCCTGGCTGGTTAGCGCCTGGGCCTTGCCCAGCCGCGCTTTCGCCGCGGCCACGTTCGGGGCGCCCGAGAGCGCTTCGTCGATCAGGCCGTTCAGCTGGGCATCGCCGTAGGAACGCCACCAACCATCGCCCGGCCAGGCGGCGGAAGGCGCGGCGAAAGCCTGTTCGGACGGGTATGCGGAGGCTGGCTTTGGCCGGGCGAGGTTCGCGCCAGGCACGGTCGCGCAAGCGCCGAGGGCCAGGGCGGTCAGGAGCGCGGCGCGTGTGGCGAGGGTGGACATGAATACCGAGGGCCTGCTACATGACCGTACGGTACGGTCAGTTCGAGAAACTAAAGATTGCCGCCCGCCCGTCAAGGTGAAACCGTACGGTACGGTCGAGGTAAAATGGAAACGCCAACTCTGACCCGCAAGGATCAACGCCGCGAAGCCATCCTGGCTGTGGCCAAGGAAGTGTTCTTCGAGGAAGGCTACCAAGCGGCGTCCATGTCGACGATCGCCGCGCGCCTGGGCGGGTCGAAGGCCACGCTGTACAACTACTTCGACAGTAAAGAGGCCCTGTTCGAGGCCTATATCCGGGAGTCGTGCGGCCGGATCGCGGCCGACATTCTCGATTTCGCCGATGACACACCGGTTCCCGACGCGTTGCGCCAATTGGGCCTGGGCTACCTGGACCACATCCTGTCCGACTGGGCCGTGCGCACCTTCCAGGTCGTCATTGCCGAGGCTCGGCGAACGCCGGAGCTGGCGCGGCTGTTCTTCGATTCCGGGCCGAGAGTGGGGCACGAGCGGCTTGCGCGTTACCTGAAGCTCGCCACCGAGCGCGGCGAGGTCTCGATCCACGAATTTGAAGAAGCTGCGTGGGAGTTTCTGGCCGTCTGCCGCACCCACCATATGCCGGCGATATTGAACCTCGTCAGCAAGCCCTCGCCGCCGGAGATCGCCGCACAGGTCGACAGAGCGGTGGAGATGTTCATGGCCCGGTATGGCGTGGAACTGACCTAGGGTCGCCGTTGCGCGTCCGCGCAGGCCTCGCCTATAAGCGCCGGGCCTTCCCGAAAGCCGGCCACGCGGACTCCACCGAAATGAATATCCACGAACATCAGGCCAAGGCAGTCCTCGCCGAGTTCGGCGCGCCAGTCCCACGGGGCGCGGTCGCGTTCAGTGTCGACGAAGCCGTGGCGGCGGGCGAGAAGCTGGGCGGACCGGTGTGGGTGGTCAAGGCTCAGATCCATGCCGGCGGACGCGGTAAGGGCGGTGGCGTCAAGGTGGTCAAGTCGATCGCCGACTTGCGCGCCGAGGCCACCCGCATGTTGGGCATGACCCTCGTCACACATCAGACGGGGCCAAAGGGCCGTGTCGTGCGCCGGCTTTACATCGAGGAAGGCGCGGCCATCGCCCGCGAGCTCTATCTGTCCATGCTCGTAGACCGCGAGACCAGCCGCGTGTCCGTGGTCGCCTCCACCGAGGGTGGCATGGATATCGAAGAGGTCGCCACCTCCACCCCCGAAAAGATCATCACTTTCTCCATCGACCCGGCCACAGGCCCCTGGCCGCACCACGCCCTGCATCTGGCCAGGGCGCTCGGGCTTGCCGGCGACCAGGCCAAGCAGCTCCGCGCGCTGCTGCCCGCGCTCTACAAGGCCTTCACAACCAAGGACATGAGCCTGCTGGAGATCAATCCGCTGATCGTCACGGCCGAGGGCAAGCTGGTGGTGCTCGACGCCAAGGTGTCGTTCGACGACAACGCTCTATATCGCCACCCGGACATTGCCGCCCTGCGCGACGAAACCGAGGAGGACGCCAAGGAAATAGAGGCGGCGAAGCACGAACTCTCCTACATCGCCCTCGACGGCGAGATTGGCTGCATGGTCAACGGCGCGGGCCTGGCCATGGCCACCATGGACATCATCAAGCTCTATGGGGCGGAGCCGGCCAATTTTCTCGACGTGGGCGGCGGCGCCTCCAAGGAGAAGGTTACGGCGGCGTTCAAGATCATCACCGCCGATCCCAATGTAAAAGGCATCCTGGTCAATATCTTCGGCGGCATCATGCGCTGCGACATCATCGCCGAGGGCGTAGTCGCGGCGGTGCGCGAGGTGGGCCTGAAGGTGCCGCTGGTGGTCCGGCTCGAAGGCACCAATGTCGAACTTGGCAAGCAGATTCTAGCCGGCAGCGGGCTTGATGTGGTGGCGGCCAACGACTTGGCTGACGGGGCGGAGAAGATCGTGCGGGCGGTGAAGGGAAAAGCGGCATGAAGTTCATCGGACCAATCCTGGCGGCGGCGACCGTCGTGGCTCTGGCGCTGCCGGCGGCGGCCTCGCCGTCGTTCGACGCCTTTCGGCGCGTGTGCGGCGACACCCACGCGGACTTCGCCGCCATCAAGAGCGCTCTCGGCGCCGCCACCTGGGGACCGACCGAGGTTGCGCCGACCAACATGGAGGGCGTGACACCCGACGAAAGCATCGCGCGCACGACCACGGTCGGCGATGCGCGCGTCACCATTTTCGCCTGGGTGGGCACGCGAGGCGCGTACCATGTCACCGCCTGCACCGCCCGCGTGACTAAGCTCCCGGTTGACGGCGCGGCGCGTGAGACACAGGGCTGGCTCGGTTTCGCCGCGCAGTCCGCCGACGCCGGTAAGTCCACTTGGCGGTACAGCGACACGGCCGGCGGTCACGCTGGAGTGGACAAAGCCGGCTATGAGGCCGCTGCCGCCGCTGGCGGGCTGTTCTTCCTCAATGTGTTCGCCGACCACGGCGAGGCCGTCCTCGACCTTCTCAAAATCAAGTCCTGATCCGCGGCCCAGCGAACCACATGTCCATTTTGATCGGTAAATCCACGCGCGTCATCTGCCAGGGCGTGACCGGCGCCCAAGGCACCTTTCACACCGAACAGGCTATCGCCTACGGCACGGCCATGGTCGGCGGTGTGTCGCCGGGCAAGGGCGGATCGACGCACCTGGGCCTGCCGGTGTTCGACACCGTGGCCGAGGCCGCCGCTACGGTGAAGCCGGACGCCACCGTCATCTATGTGCCGCCGCCGTTCGCGGCCGATGCCATCCTGGAAGCCATCGACGCCGAGATCAGCCTCATCGTCACGATCACGGAGGGCATACCGGTGGCTGACATGGTCACGGTCAAGCGCGCTCTTGATGGATCGAAGTCCCGCCTGATCGGACCCAACTGCCCTGGCGTGCTCACGCCCGATCAATGCAAGATCGGCATCATGCCGGGCGCCATCTTCCGCGCCGGCTCGGTGGGTGTGGTCTCGCGTTCCGGCACCCTTACCTACGAGGCGGTGTTCCAGACTACACAGGTTGGCCTCGGCCAGACCACGGCGGTGGGGATCGGCGGCGACCCGGTTAAGGGGACCGAATTCATTGACGTGCTTGAGATGTTCCTGGCGGATGAAGCGACCCAGTCCATCATCATGATCGGCGAGATCGGCGGTTCGGGCGAAGAGGACGCTGCCGAGTTCATTCGTTCCCACAAGAGGAAAAAGCCCATGGTCGGCTTCATCGCCGGCCGCACGGCCCCTCCAGGTCGGCGCATGGGCCACGCCGGTGCGATCATCTCGGGCGGCAAGGGCGGCGCGGACCATAAGATTGCGGCGCTGGAAGCGGCCGGCGTCCGTATCTCGCCCTCGCCCGCGGCGCTGGGACATACCCTGGTGGAGCTGCTGAAAGGCTGAGCCGCGCGCGTTGGCGATGGGTGATTCCGATGCTTCCGCCGCAATTGTGTGATGAGTTTCCGGATTCCTGTGGGTCGAAACAGCCGCGCGCGGTAACTATACTATCTGATGCGCGCCGCGTGCGTAGGCGGCGCACAAGGTGAGACGATATGGCGGACGATGCTGGCCGGTTGAACGAGATACTGGCTGAAACCTCTTTCCTCTACGGTGGCAACGCCGGCTTTGTGGAAGATCTCCAGGCGCGCTGGAGCCGGGATCCCGGCTCGGTCGAACCCTCCTGGGCGGCGTTCTTCGCCTCGCTGTCTGACTCGGCCGACACCGTCCGCCAGTCCAATACGCCGCCATCGTGGACTCCCGCGCCCGTCGCGAGGGCCAGGCCCGACTGGCTTTCGGCTATGGACGGCATGTGGCCAGCACTGGAAGCCAAGCTCCAGACGCGAATTCAGGCAGCCGAGCCCCACGCGAGTCCGGATGAAGTGCGGGCCCGCACCCTCGATTCCCTTCGCTCCATCATGATGATCCGCGCCTACCGTGTGCGCGGACACCTGAGGGCCAATCTCGATCCGCTTGGGCTGGCGGTCACTGAGGGTGACGCCAGCGAGCTCGATCCCGCCAGCTACGGCTTCGCCGAAACCGATTTCGACCGACCGATCTTCCTCGACTTCGTGCTGGGGCTCGAGACCGGCACGGTGCGTGAGATCCTGGCCATCCTCAGACGCACCTACTGCGGCACTGTCGGCGTGCAGTACATGCACATTTCCGACCCGGCGGAGAAAGCCTGGCTGCAGCGCCGCATCGAAGGTCACGACAAGGAGATCAGCTTCACGCCTGAAGGCAAGATCGCCATCCTGAAGAAGCTCATCGAGGCGGAGAGCTTCGAGCGGTTTCTGGCCAAGCGCTACCCTGGGGCCAAGCGGTTCGGCATCGACGGCGGCGAGTCCATGGTCCCTGCCCTGGAGCAGATCATCAAGCGTGGCGGCGCGTTGGGCGTAAAGGATATCGTTTTGGGCATGCCCCATCGCGGGCGGCTGAACGTGCTGGCCGCGGTGATGGCCAAACCCTATCGCGTCATCTTCCATGAATTCAGCGGCGGCTCGTCCCTGCCCTCGGACATCGAGGGTTCGGGCGATGTGAAATACCATCTCGGGGCGTCGTCCGACCGCGAGTTCGATGGCAACAGCGTTCACCTCTCGCTCACAGCCAACCCGAGCCACCTGGAGATCGTAAACCCGGTGGTGTTGGGAAAATCGCGCGCTAAGCAGGCCTTCGAGCTTCGTGAGGATCCCAGCGTCGGACGTAGCCATGTCTTGCCGCTGCTCATGCACGGCGACGCCGCCTTCGCGGGCCAGGGCGTGGTGGCGGAATGCTTCAACCTGATGGGCATCAAGGGCTACCGCACCGGCGGCGCCGTCCATTTCGTTGTCAACAACCAGATCGGCTTCACCACCTATCCGCGCTACTCGCGCACCAGCCCCTATCCCACCGACATCGCCCTAATGGTCGAAGCGCCGATCTTCCACGCCAATGGCGACGATCCTGAAGCGGTGACCTTCGCCGCGCGGGTGGCCATCGAATACCGGCAGCAGTTCGGCAAGGACGTGGTCATCGACATGTTCTGCTATCGCCGTTTCGGTCACAACGAGGGCGACGACCCGACCATGACCCAGCCCTTGATGTACAAAACCATCAAGGATCACCCAACCACACGCGAGCTCTACGCTCGCCGCCTCGTGGCGGAGGGGGTAGCCAGCGAGGCCCAGATCAACGGCTGGATTTCTGACTTCGACAAGTTCCTGGGTGCCGAGTTCGAGGCTGGCAAGACCTATCAGGCCGATCGCGCCGATTGGCTGGACGGCAAGTGGGCCGGTCTCGCGCTGCCCGACGGCGAGGAGCGCCGTGGCGACACTGCCGTTCCGAAACAGAAACTCATCGACCTAGGCCTCCGGTTCACCGCCATCCCCGAGCGCATCGACATCCATCGCACGGTGAAACGGGTCATCGAGGCGCGCCGGGCCAGCCTCGAGTCCGGCGAGAACATCGATTGGGCGACCGCCGAGCACCTGGCCTTCGCCACCTTGCTTGATCAGGGATTCCCCGTGCGCCTCTCTGGCCAGGACAGCGTGCGTGGCACCTTCGTCCAGCGGCACTGTGACATCATAGACCAGAAGACCGAGGAGCACTACACGCCCCTCCGTCACCTCCGTCCGGGCCAGGCCCACTTTGAGGCCCTGGATTCGGCGCTCTCTGAAGAGGCGGTGCTGGGCTTCGAATATGGCTTCTCGCTGAGCGAGCCGCGCACCCTGGCCCTGTGGGAGGCCCAATTCGGCGACTTCGCCAACGGCGCCCAGGTGGTCATTGACCAATTCATTTCTTCGGGCGAGCGCAAGTGGCTACGCATGTCGGGCCTCACCATGCTCCTGCCACACGGCTACGAGGGCCAGGGTCCGGAACACTCCTCGGCGCGCCTCGAGCGCTATCTGCAGCTATGCGCCGAAGACAATCTGCAGGTGGCCAACTGTTCGACGCCGGCCAACTATTTCCACGTCCTGCGCCGCCAGATGCTGCGTGAGTTCCGCAAGCCGCTCATCCTGATGACGCCCAAGTCGCTGCTGCGGCACAAGAAGGCGGTTTCGACCCTGGCCGACATGGCTGAAGGCTCTTCATTCCACCGCGTGCTGCAGGACGACGCCCAATGGGGCCGGCACACGAATGTGAAGCTCGCCGCCGACGACCGCATCCGCAGGGTGATCCTGTGCTCGGGTAAGGTCTACTACGACCTCTTGGACGAGCGCGAAGCCCGAGGCGCCAACGACGTCTATCTGCTGCGCCTGGAACAGTTCTACCCGTGGCCGATGAAGTCCCTGACGACAGAGCTCGGCCGGTTCAGGGCCGCCGAGCTCGTCTGGTGTCAGGAGGAACCCAAGAACATGGGTGGCTGGACGTTCGTCGATCCGTGGCTGGAGCTCACCCTCGGCAAGATGAAGATCGCAGCCAAGCGAGCCCGCTACGTCGGCCGCCCCGCCTCTGCCTCCACCGCCGCCGGTGTGATGAGCCGACATAAGAAGGAACTCGACACCTTCCTTGCCGCGGCGTTCGCCTGACAGCAAGAAATGGCTTAGAGACGCGCCCGCGGCGCCTCGGGCGCCGCATGGAATGGGACCATACATGACCGACATCATGACTCCCGCGCTCGGCGAATCAGTCACTGAGGCGACCGTCGCCCGCTGGACCAAAAAGCCCGGCGAGGCGGTGAAGCGCGACGAGGTTCTGGTCGAACTGGACACCGACAAGGTGAGCCTGGAAGTGGTGGCGCCGGAAGACGGCGTTCTGAGCGCCATCGACGCCGGGGAAGGCGCCACGGTCACTCCCGGCCAGAGGCTGGGCCAGGTCGGCTCTGGATCCGGCGCCGCGGCAGCCGAAAAGCCGACAGCGGAACCAGCGCCGAAGCCGGAACCGGCGCCCAAATCGTCGCCCAAGCCGACGCCCGCGCCGAAAGCCGAGTCGATGGCCCTCCTCCCGCCGGCGCCGTCCGTGCAGCGCATAGCCGCGGAGAGTCACCTGGACCTTTCGGACGTCGCCGGAACAGGCAAGGACGGGCGCATCACCAAGGGCGATGCGTTGGCGGCCATAGACGCCCTCGCCAACCGGCCGGCGCCGTCACCCGCCACGGCCCGGCCCGTGGACGCCCGCGAAGAGCGCGTGCGCATGAGCCGGCTGCGCCAGACGATCGCCCGCCGGCTGAAAGAGGCTCAGGCCAACGCCGCCATGCTCACGACCTTCAACGAGGTCGATATGTCCGCCGTGATGGCCTTACGTAATCAGTACAAAGATGTTTTTGAGAAGCGCCACGGCGTTCGGCTCGGTTTCATGAGCTTCTTCGTCAAAGCCTGCGTCTTCGCACTCAAGGAGGTGCCGGCGGTTAACGCCGAGATCGACGGGCAGGACCTGATCTACAAGAACCACTACGACATCGGCGTGGCGGTGGGCACTGAGCGCGGCTTGGTTGTGCCGGTGGTGCGCGACGCCGATGCGCTCAGCTTGGCTGGCGTCGAGAAGACCGTGGGTGAGCTCGGTCAGAAGGCGCGCGACGGCGCACTCTCGCTGGACGACTTGCAGGGCGGCACGTTCACCATCTCCAACGGCGGGGTCTACGGTTCACTGATGTCGACCCCGATCCTCAACGCCCCGCAGTCTGGCATCCTTGGCATGCACAAGATCCAAGACAGACCCGTAGCCATGAACGGTCAGGTGGTCATCCGGCCAATGATGTATCTGGCGCTCAGCTACGACCACCGCGTTGTGGACGGCCAGGGCGCGGTCACATTTCTGGTCAAGGTCAAGGAACACATCGAGGACCCTCAGCGGCTGCTACTCGAGGTCTGATCCGCCATCCTCGCCATGCGGCTCACCCTTCGACAACGCGCCTCGTGGCTGGCGCACCTCTACAAGGCCACCACGCAGCAACATCACCGTGAACTCGGGTCTTTGTTCGCGCCTTACATTCCGGCGGACGCTGTGGTCGTCGACATTGGCGCCCATGCCGGACAATTCGCCAAGCTGTTCGCGCGCATGGCGCCGCGTGGGCATGTCTACGCCTTTGAGCCATCAGCCTACGCCCGCTCGATCATGACCCCGGCGCTCGCGGTCAATGGCGTCGGCAACGTCACGGTTCTCCCCCACGGACTTTCGGACGCGAGCGCCCAGGCCGTGCTGCACACGCCGCTCAAGCGCTCCTCCGCCTGGGGTTTCGGGACGGCCCATCTGGGTGGGGCGCCGCAGGGCGCGGGCGAGGCGGATCAGACCGTGGCCCTGGAGCGACTTGACGACTTCGCGACACGCCGAGGGCTCGCCCGGCTCGACTTCATCAAGGCCGACATCGAAGGCTGGGAGATGCGCGCGCTGGTGGGGGGTGAGGCCAGCCTGCGCGCCTTTCAGCCGGCGCTCTATCTGGAAGTGGACGACGCCATGATGGCCCGCGCCGGTGACACCCCGGCCGCTCTGTTCGCCTGGCTCTCAGAACTGGGCTACTCCGCCTTCGAAACGCCGTCCCTGACGGCGGCGCATAATTGGACCGGTCTGGGCGACTATCTCTTCCTTCCCGCTGAAAAGGCCTGACGGGGCGGCTTCGGAGCCCCTATATCGGGCCGCCAAATGAAGGAGCGCCGCCATGGCCGGCTATGACGTAATCATTATCGGCGGCGGACCGGGCGGCTACAACGGCGCCATCCGCGCCGGACAGCTCGGCTTGAAGGTCGCCTGCGTGGAGAGTCGCGAGACCCTAGGCGGCACCTGCCTCAATGTCGGCTGCATCCCGTCGAAGGCCTTGCTGCATGCCTCCGAGATGTTCGAGGAAGCCGCCAAGGATTTCGCGGGCCTCGGCATCGAGGTCACGCCCAAGCTCAACTTGCCCACAATGATGAAACAGAAGGAGACGTCCGTCGGCCAACTCACCAAGGGCGTGGAGTTTCTGTTCAAGAAGAACAAGGTCGACTGGATCAAGGGTCATGGCCGGCTCGCCGGGTCCGGCAAGGTCGAGGTCACGGGCGCCGACGGCGCTGTGACCACACTGGAGGCAGCCGCCATCGTCATCGCAACCGGCTCGGCTTCGGCCCCGCTGGCTGGCGTGGAGGTAGATCAGAAGCGCATCGTCGATTCCACCGGAGCGCTTTCGTTGCCCGAGGTTCCGGGGAGCCTGATCGTCGTCGGCGCCGGCGTCATCGGCCTGGAGCTGGGCTCGGTGTGGCGCCGCTTGGGGTCCAAGGTCACCGTGGTGGAGTTCCTCGATCGGATTACCCCCGGCGTCGACGCCGAAGTCGCGAAGACTCTTCAGCGCTCGCTGACCCGGCAAGGTGTGGAATTCCGCCTGGGGGCCAAGGTCACCGGAGCGAAGGCGCGGGCAGACGGCGTCAGTCTCACGTTCGAACCCGTGGCCGGCGGCGCGCCGGAGACTCTTGAGGCCGACTATGTCCTGCTGGCCATCGGCCGCCGTCCGTATACGGAGGGCCTTGGCTTGGAGACGGTGGGAATCGTGACCGATAGCCATGGCTTCATCGACACCGATCAGTTCCGCACGAGCGCGCCGGGCGTCTTCGCCATTGGCGATGTCACCCACGGTCCGATGCTGGCCCACAAGGCCGAGGACGAGGCGGTGGCTTGCTTGGAGAACATCGCCGGCAAGTCCGGGCACGTGAATCCGAACATCATCCCCAGCGTCATCTACACCTTCCCGGAAGTCGCCAGCGTAGGCGCCACCGAAGAGGAGCTGACCTCGCGTGGCGTCGCCTACAAGGTCGGCAAGTTCCCGTTCAGCGCCAATTCCAGGGCCAAGGTCAACCACGAGGCGGAAGGCTTCGTGAAGGTGCTTGCGGATGCATCCAGCGATTTGATCCTCGGGGCACACATGATTGGCCCAGATGTCGGTGAAATGGTCGCCGAATGGTGCGTGGCCATGGAGTTTTCCGCCGCCAGCGAGGACGTGGCCCGCACCAGCCATCCGCACCCCACGCGCTCCGAGGCCCTGCGTCAGGCCGCCATGGGCGTCGAAGGCTGGACCATGCAGGCCTGACCATTGTTACGCCCTCGGATGGGCCTTGGCATAGGCGCTCATCAGGCCAGCGGCGTCCACGGCGGTGTAGCGTTGGGTGGTTGATAAGCTGGCGTGGCCCAAGAGCTCCTGGATCGAGCGAAGATCCGCGCCAGCGCCCAGAAGATGAGTGGCGAAGGAGTGGCGCAGGGCGTGGGGCGTCGCCCGCTCGCCGAGGCCCAGGCGTCCGCGCAGGCGTTGCATCACGGCCTGTACATGGCGCGGTCTCAAGGGACCGCCGCGCGCGGCCCGAAACAGAGCATCCTCGGGGGCTAGCACCCATGGCAGTGCCGCCACATAGGCGTCGATGGCTTCGCGGACGACTGGCAGCACCGGCGCCAGCCGGGTCTTGCCGCCCTTGCCTGCGATGCGCACCGAGTCCGGCAGAGGTGCGTCGCGCCGCCTAAGCGCCATGGCCTCTGAGATGCGCAGGCCGCAACCCCACAGGAGAGTCAGAACAGCCTGATCGCGCAAGCCGACCCAGGCGGGCGCTGGACCCTCCAGTCCAGCTTCGGTCACAAGTCCCGCCGCCTGGTCCTCGGTGATCGGTCGGGGCACGCCCGGTCTCACCCTGGGCCCACGCACCAACGCGATGGCGGGGTTGGCGACGCCCATCCGGACATCGAGAAAGCGGTGGAAGGCGCGAATGGCTGACAGGGCCTGTGACACGGACCTGGGACCCAGGGGATGGGCGCCCGCGCGGCGCGCCGCGAGATAGGCGCGCAGATCCGCCGCGGTCACCGCTCCCAACGCTTCCAGGTTGATCGGGCCGCCGAAATGCTGCTCCAGAAAGGCGAGGTAGGCGCGTACGCACGCGCTGTAGGCTTCGCCGGTGCGGGCGCTCGCTCGCCGCTCGTGCTCCAGATATTCAAGAAAGGCGGCGAGCGCCTCCAAACCGGCCACTGTGCTGGTCGCCCCGTTTGCTAGAGCGGCCAACGCTCAGCCGTGCGCTCGACCACGCGGGCCAGAAAGGAAACCAGATCGGCGCCCATGTCGGCCGCGAAGGCGTCCGCCTCGGCGCCGGCGAACGCCATGACTCCCTCACGCCGCTCGGGTCCGATCGTTAGGCGGACCAAGGCCACGCTTCCGACTATCGGAGCCAGCTCGCCGAACAAGCCATTGGAAGTGGGAACGTGGCCCATGCGCACGCCTTTGCGACGACCGAGGATCAAGTCGGTCTGACCCTGGGCCAAGTGTCGCCAGCCTTGAGGCGCGCCTCCCGATCCCTGAAGAGCCACGACCCCGGTCAGAAGGCCGAATTGCAGGCGGGCGATGCAATCCACCCGGTGGGCGAGATCGGCGTGATCTGTCGCCTCGATCAAATCGATCACTGAGGCGCGGGCGCGGGTCTGGGCGGCGAAATTCGCCCTCGAGACCGCCTCGAGGCGCCTGCGCTGACTGAATTCCCGCTCGTGCGCGGCGGTGGCGCGCGACAGGGCGACGGGTCCGAAGTCGACGATATTGGCGGCGTCGAGGCGGAGGCCGAGCTCAGCCAGCAGGTCCTGATCTCCCAGTACAAGATCGCGGTGGGCGCGCAGCAGCGCCTTCAGCGTCTCGCCCTCGTCGGCCACATCAACGCGTGCGGCGCTCACTGCTTCCATCGTCTTCCGGCCCCCAGCCAATCTGCTCCAACCCCCTCGAGCCCGACCATCAAACGTCGTCCACGGTTAACGCTCGCTTGAAGCGCGACGAAAAACCTTCGAAGACCGGGCCATGAACGAAGCCGGGAGCAGTGATGGCGGATCGGTGATCGCCCAGGTGCTGTTGCCTCTGCCGCTGACCGAGGCGTTCGACTATGCCGCGCCGACGGCCCTGGCTCTCGCCGTAGGCGACCATGTGGTGGTCCCGCTGGGTCCCCGTCTGGTTCGGGGTGTGGTCTTGTCCCTCAGGGATGGGGCGGGCGGGAATCGCGCGCTGAAGGCCGTCGATGAGCGGCTCGACGACCCACCGCTTCCCGCTCGCACCCTGGAGTTTCTGGCCTGGGCGGCGCGCTACGCCGTTGATGTGCCCGGCCGGCCTCTGGCCATGGCGCTCAGGGGGCTCTCGGCGGCAAGAGCCGCGCCCCAGCGGCGGCTGTCGGCGACGGGGCTCTCCCCCAGCCGGCTGACGCTCGCCAGGGCGCGCGTACTCGCCGCCGCCGCCGAACCCATGGCCGCGGCGGACCTGGCGCGGGCGGCTCTGGTGTCGCCCGGGGTGTTGAAGCCGCTTATTGCCGAGGGCGCCCTGGCCGAGGAGTGGGTGGAACGCGCCCCGGAATTCACGTCGCCGGACGCGAATCTGCCGGCGGCTGACCTCAATCCGAGCCAGGCGGCTGCCGCCCAGTCGCTCGCGGCGCTGATCGACGACGGCGGCTTTGGCGTCGCCCTGCTCGACGGCGTGACCGGATCTGGGAAGACCGAAGTCTATCTCGAAGCCGTCGCCGCCGCCCTAAGGCGCCGTCCCTCGGCACAGGTTCTGGTGCTGCTGCCGGAGATTGCGCTCACCACGGCGGTGCTCGATCGATTCGCCCGGCGATTCGGCGCCGCGCCAGCCGAATGGCACTCCGCAGTGCCTCCCCCGCGGCGGCGGCAGGTGTGGGAAGCGGTGGCGCGCGGTGAGGCGCGCATCGTCGTGGGCGCACGCTCGGCCCTGTTCCTGCCCTTCTCCGACCTGGCGCTGGTGGTCGTCGACGAGGAACACGACGCCGCCTTCAAGCAAGAGGACGGCTTTATCTATCACGCCCGCGACCTGGCGGTGGCGCGGGCCAAGATCGAGGCCTGCGCGGTGGTGTTGGCCTCGGCCACCCCATCGCTTGAGACCCTGTGGAACGCCTCGAGCGGCCGCTATCGCTGGCTGCGGCTGGCGGACAGGCACGGCGCCGCGGTCATGCCCCAGATCGTACTGCTCGATCTGCGCGAGACGCCGCCGGAGGCGGGGGAATGGCTGTCGCCGCCCCTGGCGGAGGCCATGGCCGAGACACTTGCTCGCGGCGAGCAGAGCCTGCTGTTCCTCAATCGGCGAGGCTATGCGCCGCTCGTGCTGTGCCGCGCCTGTGGCGAGCGCCTCAAGGCGCCGGATTCAGATTCCTGGTTGGTGGAACACCGCTACAGCGGCCGCCTTGTCTGCCATTTGACCGGCTTTTCCATGCCAAGGCCCAAACGCTGTCCACACTGCGAGGCGGAGGACTCCTTGGTCTCTGTCGGTCCCGGTGTGGAGCGCATCGCGGAAGAGGCGGCGCGCAGATTTCCGGATGCGCGGCTGTCGGTGTTCTCGTCCGACACGGTGCGCGACGCGAGCGAAGCGCGCGCGCTCGTGGACGCGATGACCGGCGGCGAGATCGACATCCTCATCGCCACCCAGGCCGCCGCCAAAGGCCACGACTTCCCCAATCTCACCCTGGTGGGGGTGGTGGACGCTGACCTTGGCCTGCGGGGTGGCGACCTGCGCGCCGCCGAGCGGACCTTCCAGCTTCTGACCCAGGTCTCCGGACGGGCTGGCCGGCGCGCCGCGCCGGGGCGCGCGCTGGTTCAGACTTGGACTCCGGATCACCCGGTCATGGCGGCCCTGGCCGCCGGCGACCGCGACTCCTTCACCGAAATCGAAATGGCGGAACGGCGCGACGCCGGCCTGCCGCCGTTCGCCCGCCTCGCAGCGGTGATCGTCTCGGGCCCCGATGGGGCGCTCCTGGAAGCGTTCTGCCAGTCCCTGGCCCGTGTCACGCCCAACGCTGAAGGTGTGGACGTCTACGGGCCGGCCGACGCCCCGCTTGGCTTTGTACGCGGCCGCCGGCGCAAGCGATTCCTCGTGCGTGCCGAGCGATCGGTGGATCTGGCGGCCTACATGGAAGCGTGGCGCGCCCGCGTCCGCCCGCCGGCGGCGATCCGCCTCACCATCGATATCGACCCGTACAGTTTTCTCTGAGCGCATTCGCGCGCTGCCTCGGGCGCCAAATTCTTGGCGTTTCGCGCCATATCTGGCGCGACCGCAATTTCGCAATGGCAGGCAAGGTTGCGGCCGACCGGAGCGCGATTAACTTTCCGCGCAAGCTGACGTTCCGGCAAACGGCGGCGCGCGGCCACGGATTTTCGTCTTCAATTCGGATTTCAGTCCGTTTCAACTTAGAGATTATCGTGGCGAAGACATGGAGGTGGATAAACTACCAAAGTATATAGGTGACAATATAACCAATGGCGGCCGTCAATATTAGGTATAACCTGAATGCAGCCCCGGTCGCGAAGGCGATTTATCCACAGGAAGCGTCACCTTAATCGATCGAATCTCACGAGCAGCCTGCTCCTCGGTCACGAAATTGCGAGGGGACTGCGGCATAAAGACTCTTTTCATTTTCGTCATCCAAGGTTAACCCCTGGCATACGCACCGGGGAAATTGGACGAAACATGCCTCAACGGACGAGAACCCGTCTTGGTTCCCTCGCCATTGCCGTGGCTATCGCGCTCAGTCCCGGAGGCGTCTTCGCAGGAGACTCTTGGCAGTGCGTGCCGTTCGCGCGCCTGATGTCCGGCATCCAGATTTTCGGTGATGCGCACACCTGGTGGGCGCAGGCCGCGGGCCGCTATCCCACCGGCTACACGCCCAAGACCGGCGCCGTCCTGTGTTTCAAACCGACCGGCCGCATGCGGCTCGGCCACGTGGCCGTGGTGACTCAGGTACTCACTGACCGTGTCATACAGATTACCCACGCCAATTGGTCGCTGATCGACGGCGGACGCGGTCATGTGGAAAAAAACGTGACGGTGGTCGATGTCTCCCCAGCCGGCGACTGGAGCCAAGTGAAGGTATGGAACAATCCATCGCGTGACCTAGGCACCACCACCTATCCTACCTACGGCTTCATCTATCAGGACGCCTACGCCACCGCTTCGGCCAAGATCGCGGCGGCTCAGGACGCGGCCGTCACCTTGGCGCAGAACGCCGCCAATCAGGTGGTCGCTGCCGTCAAACCCGGGGCCTCTCCCCTCAATATGCTGAGCCAGGCGGCGGATTCGACCGATCGCATCGCCGCTCTCATCCAATTGGCGACCGGCCAGAACACCCCGGCGAAGAAATAGTCGCCGCGTCAGGCTCCCTGTTCGCGCGGCGATTCATCGCGCTGCCCGGCAGGGGCGAAGGCGCAATGGCGATTTTGGACTTCGGGCCCCCTGAGCGGTCCTGCGATCTCATCTTCCTGCACGCCAACGGCTTCAACGCGCTCACCTACCGCCAAATCCTGGCGCCTTTGGCCGACCGATTCCGCATCCTCGCGGTGGATCAGCGCGGCCACGGCGGATCGACTCTGCCAGCCGTGGCCGAGGGCCGAGATGACTGGGGCGATTTTCGAGAAGACCTTCTCGCCCTGTTGGCCACTCTGAACGCCAAGGGTGTCGTCCTCGCCGGACATTCCATGGGCGGGGCGACCTGTTTGGGCGCGGCGGCGCGCGCGCCTGACGCCGCGGGCAGGCTCGTGCTCTTCGATCCGGTGATTATGCCGCCCGGAGCCGTCGCCCAAGCCAAAGCCGGCGGCCCGATCCATTCGCGCCTGATCGATGGCGCGCGCCGACGACGCGCGGAGTTTCCGAATCGCGGGGCGGCTCTGCACGCTTACGGCGCCCGCGCCGCCTTCTCGACCTGGCGGCCCGACATGCTGGCCGACTATGTCGAAGATGGCTTCAGGGAACTGCCGGACGGGGGCGTGCGGCTCGCCTGCGAACCCGCGTGGGAGGCCTCTACCTTTGCAGCCCAGGCCAACGACCCATGGGCAGATTTCGCCGACGCCGAGGTCCCCATCGAAATCCTTAAGGCGGAGCGCGACTCGACCTGCCGGACGGACGAGGCGGGGCCCGCGCTTACCGCTGATGGTCGGGTGAACATCGTGACCGTGCGCGGAACGGGCCACTTCCTGCCCATGGAGCGTCCCGAGTTGGCGACAGAGGCGCTTTTCAGGGCCCTGACGCTAAAGCGATAGGCCGGGGACGATCCGCGATGCGAGACGTGTCTTGGTCCCATCGTCCAAGGGAATGATCTTGCGCGCTTCCAGGTCGAGGGCGACGGCCACGGCCTCCGTGGTCGCCCATGGGGCGCCCGTTTCCGGATTAAGCACCCAGTGCGCCAGCCGTTGCGCGCGGTCGTCGAAGCCCATGAGGCCCGAGCGGACCACAAATCGATCGCCGGCCCTCGGCCACGCGGCGTAGGCCAGGCGGTATTCCAGCACTGCGCCGCCGCGATTCGGGGACCTCGATTCGCCGCGCTCGGCGAGCGCAGCGCCCAAGATCGGCACACCGTCGGCGACCCGTCCAATGATGTGGCAGGCATTTACCCGACCGAAGACATCGCAGTCGTCGGAAGAGAAGGCGCCACCGGCGAGAGAGATCAGCTCCATACGTTCGGCTTCAGCAAGGCACGCGCTGGCGGTTGGCGGTCCGAGGGTGAGGCTCCTGGGCGCCGCGCGCTCTGGGATCTCCATCGCGAGAGCCTTGGCCAGTTCCCGGCTGCGCGAGGACCAGGCGAAGGGCCGCTCCTCACGCGTGGTGGCGTGGACCGCAACGGTCTGGAAACTGGCCGCCAATTCGCCGCTGCGGGCATGGAAGAGCAGCTGAAGGAAGCGCGCCTCGCTCTCGTCCAGGCTGATCAAGCCCGCGCGCATGAACAGCGGATCGCCCGCCCTGGCCTCGCGCAGGAAACGGATATGATGGTCCTTTACGATGAGAGTGGATTCACTGTGCGGTTGGAAGGCGTCAGGCAGACCGAGCGCGGCGGCCAGGCCCACCAACCCCTCCATGGCGCGCGCCACATAGAAGCGCACGTTCATGTGCCCCATCTGGTCGCATTCCCAGGTGTTGACGGAGCCGCGCCAGACTTCGAGGCCGGCCTCGCTCACCAAGGGGTGGTGGCCGTGAGCGCCGCCTCGGATTTACACAGGGCTGGATCGGGTGCAGGCGCGGAAGCGCGCAGGGCGGTCATCTCCGCGCGCGCGCCTGCGAGGTCGGCGCGGAAGGCGTCGTCATTATCAAGGGCCGCGACCACTGTATCCGCCGCCAGCCGGCCCGCCTCCACGGCGCTGGCGTTGTGAACGCCGCACACCACGCGGCTCTCGCCGAAGGCGCGAGCGCGCTCGAGGATGGGTCCGGCGCGGCCGGGCGTGACCTGGCCGAGGATCAGCCCGAAGGCCCAGGCGCCGGTGGCGTGACCCGAGGGATAGTCATAGCTCTTCGAGAACTCGCCGGACTTGGGAATGCAGATATCGCCAGCGTCGCGGGTGAATGGTCTCGCACGCTTGTAGGCGTCCTTGGGCACGTCAACGGCGGCGACGATATCCGGAGCGGCCTTGACGAACATGGCGGCCAGCCGCGGGGCGTCCTCCGGCGTGAGAGTCACACCCGCCGCGCAACTGAAATCAGCAAAGAGATAACCAATCGAGAGTTTGGCGTCGGCAGTCGCCAGCGACCAGCGCGGCGTCCCTTCCAGGGCCCGGGTCTTCCGAAAGATGTCCCGGTCGGCCACGTCGCGGGCCGAATTCGCCGCCGGAGCCGGGGGCAGCACGGCCATGACGTCCGGCTCACGTCCGGCGAGATAGCTGGCGGCAGGCGCGTCCGCTCCAGCGGCTCCGGCGAGAGCGAAGAGGGCGACCGCGCCCGCGAGCAACCGTTTGAACCGCAAGGCGCGTCTCCTTGAAGGGAAAGCGTGCAGCCTCGCCGTGAAGTGTGACGGAATCAACCGTGCGCGAACAATTTGGCCCAGCGGCGTTTATCGCGACGCTTCCAGGCCCCACGGTGCCAGGCGTCGGAAACGATCAGCGGCGCCACCGTGGTCGCCTCGGCGAAAACCATCTGCTCCCACGTCACATCCACCTTGCCCCAGGAGCACGCCTCCTTGAGCGTGGACGAGGAGCAGGCCCCGTCACGCACATCGGCCACGGTGATCTGCACGGCGTATTTGTGCATTTCGGCTTCGATGCCCAGGATTTCCGCGCACACCACCGTGTCCTGGGCGAAGTTCTTGGGCACGCCACCGCCGACCATGAACAGGCCCGTAACGCCAGCGGCGATCTTGACGTCGGTCAATTCGCGGAAATCGGCCACGGCGTCGATGGTGAGGTGAGGCTTGCCGGCCTTGATGCGTTCGGCCTGGTGCTTGACGAGGCCGAACCCGGCGGAACTGTCGGTGAACGCCGGGCAGAAGACCGGGCACCCTTCTTCATAGGCTGTCTGAATCAGGCTGCCGGGCTTCTTGGCGTTGCCCTCGGCAAGCCAGCGGCCGATCTCGTGAATGAATTCGCGCGAGGAATAGGGACGCGCCTCGAGGCTGTCGGCGATCTCCTTGATGGCGTGATCGCAGGCCTGCAGCTCTTCTTCGTCGATGTAGGTGTCGTAGATGCGGTCGATGTAGAGGTCGCGAAGGTCGCGATCGTCCACCGCCGAGTCGGCCTGATAATGGCGAAAGCCCAGGGCCTCGAAGAAGTCCATGTCGATAATCGAGGCGCCCGTGGCCACCACAACGTCCGCCATGCCGTACTTCAACATGTCGCGCCACACATGCATGCAGCCGCCCGCGCTCGTGGACCCGGCGAGGGTGATCCACACCGAGCACGCCTGATCCTCAAGGGCCATGTTGAGGATGTCGGCCGCCCGCGCCGTATCACGCGAGCTGAAGCTCATCTTGCGCATGGCTTCGATCACCGGCCGCGCGTCATAGGCCGTGATATCCACGTGCTCCACGGTGTTGGACAGCAATTGGGCCTTGGTGTTGGGCGTGGTCATGGGACTCCGGTGGCTACCTCCGCCGACGCTTCCTGCCACGGGCGCGCGACAACTTGACGACCGTTGACGGCTCGGGCGTACGGATCGAGCGCGGCGCGAGCCCGAACATCGAGGCCATGGGGGCGTCCTCGACCTCGACGGTCTCCAACTCGCCGAAACCATTGAATTGCGTGGCCATGGCGACGCCATACGCGCCCAGCATGCCGATCTCCACGTGGTCGCCCTCGCGGACGTCCTCGGGCAGCCAGAACGGACCTGGCATCTGATCGAGCGAGTCGCAGGTGGGACCGTAGAGTTGGAACGGACGCAGCGGCGCAGCGCTATCGCCCTCGGCGCGCGCCAGCTTAGCCGGAAAGCGCCACTTGGCGTGCGCCGCGTCGAACAGCGAACCGTAGGCGCCGTCATTGAGATAGAGGGCGTCGCCCTTGCGCAACTCCACCCGCGTGAGCAGGGATGAGCCTTCCGCCGCAAGGGCGCGGCCGGGCTCGCACCACAACTCCGTGGTTTCGTGCACCATCATCTCGGAAAATCCACGGTCGATGGCCGCGGCATAGTCCGAAAGGTCCGGCGGAATCATTCCCGGATAGGTGGACGGAAAGCCGCCGCCCACATCGACCACGTCCGCGAACACGCCGGCGCGCACCAGGGCGCGTGAGACCTGGGCCATGGCCGCTTGGTAGGCCGATGGCCGCATGCATTGGCTGCCCACATGGAACGTGACGCCCATCAGATCGCTGGTGGCTCTGCGTGCGGCCAAGAGCAATTCGGGCGCATCCGCCGCGCCGACCCCAAACTTGCCGGTCAGAGCATAGGCCGCTCCCGGGGCCTCGACGGCCAAACGGACCATCAAGGTCAGGTCGTCGGCGCGGTCAGTGGCCTCGAGAATCTTTTCCAGTTCCTCGTGGCTGTCCAGCGCGAAGACGCGCACGCCATAGTCGCTGTAGGCGCTCGCGATGGCGCGCCGGCTCTTCACCGGGTGCATGAAGGCAAGGCGAGCGCCGGGCGCGTGTTCGCGCGCGACTTCGATCTCGCGGATCGAAGCCACGTCGAAGCCAGCTACGCCAGCTTCGTTCAGCGCACGGATCATCCACGGCGAAGGATTTGCCTTCAGCGCGTAGAGCGCGTCGCCCTTAAAATTCTGCTGGAACCAGCGCGCCGCGACCCTCACGGCGTCCGGTCGCACGAGTGCTACCGGACGTTCGGGGGACCGCTCACGGACCAGGTCCAGGGGAGATTGGTACGTGTGCAACTCACGTAACCCCCTGCAAATTGTTGAACCCAGGCCGGCGTTAGCAACGCTTTGATGGACAACGGGGTCCGCCGGAGCGGGTGCACATAGGGACATGACACCCCGATGTAAAGCGCTAATGGACGGGAGGTCAGTCCAGGGCGGAATCGCCGTGAGCTTTTCGTGCGCGCTAGAACCCCCGCCCCGGTCATGGCAGAATCCCTGAGGGGATTATCCAACCCAACCCCGAGGAGTTATCCCGCCCGTGCTCAGTCGCCGTCTGTTCGCCGTTCTGGCGCTCGTCGGCTTCGCCATGGCGGGCTGCGGGCGCGAGGCGGATGAGACGGGCGCCGGCGATGTCGGGGCCGTTCGTTTCGCCGTCCTCTCGTCCGAACCGGCGGCCGTCCAGGAAAAGGTCTGGTCACCCATCATCGCTGACATGGAGGCGTCCACCGGGCTGCGGGTGAAGCCGTCCTTCGTCAACGACGGGCCGGCGCTCGTTGAGGCCATGGGTCGAAGGAAGATTGATCTCGGCTGGTTCTCCAATCAGGCGGGGCTGGAGGCCGTACGAAAGGCCGGCGGCGAGGTATTCGCCCGCCCCATGGCCGCTCAGGGCGTGGGAGACGACTATTCGATCCTGATCGTGAGCGCCCACAGCAAGGTGACGCTCGAACGTGTGCTCAACTGCGACCGCACGCTCACGCTTGGCGTCGGCGAGGTGCGCTCGACCTCATCAAGCCTCGCGCCGGAAACCTACCTCTTCGGCGCGCGCGGGATGTGGCCGGCGCGGTGCTTCCGCCAGGTGCGCCGGGGCTCGCACGAGGCCAATCTCGCCGCCGTCGCCGGCGGCCAGCTTGACGTGGCGGCGACCAGCACCGCCTGGCTCGCTCGGCTCCCCTCCCGCATGGCCGCGAGCCAGGTGCGAGAGATTTGGCGGTCACCCGTCCTGCCCGCGAACCCGATCCTCTGGCGCAGGGACATGGATCCCGCGATCAAAGAAAAACTCCGGCAGTTCTTCCTAACCTATGGCCAAGGCGACAGCCCGCAGGCGGCGGCCCAGCGCGCCAACTTGGCGAAGATCGGCGTCGGCGGCTTCACGCCTGCGGATGATTCCCATCTCCTGCCCGCGCGCGAAATGGAAGCGACCCACCTTTGGCTGGAGGCCAGGGAAAGCGGCGATGCGGCCAGAACGGCGGCGGCCCGAGCCGCCCTCGACGCGGTCACCGCCGAGCGCCTCGCCTTGGAGGCGCGCACGCGCGCGCCCGCCGCCGCCCAATAGATCAGCCCTCGCCGCGCAGGCGGTCCATCGCCGCGCCGCGCGCCTTCACCGCCAGGTTGACGTCAGCGCACATGACTCCATCGGCACCGGCGAGAAACAGGGCGACGAGCCTCGCGCGCGGCGCTCCATAGGGCTCGTGCTGCGCGGGCGGCGCGGCGCGGGCGTAAAGCCTGAGGCCCGCGTCGTGGACGGCGCGCGTCAGGCCCGTGGCCGTGATCGCGCCCTTGGGCCCTGGCTGGATCAACATGGACTCGACCGCGCCGATGGCGCCCGCCCATCCGTTCACCGTCTTCAGTCCATCCGCGTCAATCATCGCGGCGTAGCGCATCGCCGAAGGATCGGGCGGCCTGCCCTCCGCATCCACGAGCTGAACTCGGCGGATACCCGACAGACCAGCGAGCGCGGTGAGCGCGGCCGGCTCGTGGGCCTGGACGATCATCGCTGCGGCCTTGGAGTCGTATCCATTCAAGCGGATGAGGTCGGCCAAGCGCGGCTCGAGGTTCAGTTCCCGGGCGGCGAAATACGCGGGGCTGACGAGGCGTGGCGAGACGCCCACCACGCGCGCCTGGCGCACGCTGCCGGCGCGGGCGATGTCGATCACCTCTTGCAGGGCCAGCAGGCCGGGCGCTGCTGGTGGTGGCCGGCCTCCGCCCCTCGGCGCTGGACCCGCGGCCAGTGATTTCAGCTCGGCCGGCGTGAAATCTTCCGAGAACCAGCCACTGGCGGCGTCGCCGTCCACGGTCTGGTTCCGGCGGCGGTCCGCGAATTCCGGCCGATGGGCGACATCCGTGTAGGCCGAGAGTTCGACGTCCGGCGCCGCGATGAGAGTTCCGTCCTTGGACGCCACGATCGGGGCCACGAGGAAGTCCGCTCCCTTGTCTATGGCCTCATCGAAGGTGGCGCGGCTCGGTACGCCCAGGCCAAAGTCGGCGAATACCGGCGGTGGAGGCGCGGACCCCGCCAGCGCGGTCCGCGGCGCCGCCGCCAGTGCGCCCGCCAGCGCCATCGTCTCTCTGCGCGTCAGGCCCATGGCGATCACTTTAGCGGCGCCGGCGCGCGCGCCAAGAGCGTCATCGCGCCGCGGCGAGACGCTCCAGGAGCTTGGGGTGCAAGTCGGCGTTGGCGACGCAGATGGAACCGGTCTTGAGCGGATCGTCGCCGCCGTCAGCGTCGGTCACCTTGCCGCCGGCTTCGGTGACCATGAGGATGCCCGCGGCCAGGTCCCACGGATGGAGATCCCGCTCCCAGTAGCCGTCGAACCTTCCGGCGGCGACCCATGCGAGATCAAGCGCTGCGGCGCCGAATCGGCGTACGCCCGAGACCCTCTGACTGATCTGATGCAGCTCGGTCAGGAACTTAGCGTGCTGGCCATGGCCCATGAACGGAATGCCGGTGGCGAACACCGCCTCCTCGAAGCGCGTGCGCGCCGCCACGCGCAGGCGGCGATCGTTCTGGAACGCGCCTCGCCCACGCTCGACCCAATAGAGATCGGAGGTGGCCGGGTTGTAAGTGACGCCGGCGACGATGGCGTCCTCGCGCTTCAAGGCGATGTTGATCGCGAAGTGCGGCATGGCGTGGAGGAAGTTCGTGGTCCCATCCAACGGATCGACGATCCAGGTGTGGGTCTTGTCGGTGCCCTCGATCATGCCGCGCTCTTCGCCCAGGAATCCGTAGCCCGGCCTGGCGCGCGTCAGTTCCTCGAACAAGGTCTGCTCGGCCTTGAGGTCGGCCGCGCTCACATAATCGGCCGCTCCCTTGCGTGAGACCTGCAGCTCGGCAACTTCGCCGAAATCGCGCGCCAGCGCCCGCCCCGCCTTGCGGGCGGCGTCGACCATCACCTTGACGAGCGCGGTATGCGTGACCACGGGGCGTCAGTCGGCTCGGCGCATGTATTCGCCCGTTTCGGTGGACACCAGGATGCGCTCGCCCTCACCCATGTAGGGCGGAATCATGATGCGCATGCCGTTGGAGGCCCTGGCCGGCTTGTAGGAGCTCGACGCCGTCTGGCCCTTCACCGTGGGTTCTGTCTCAACCACCTGCAGCACCACACTTTCTGGAAGCTCGATGCCGATGGGCCGCTCTTCATGGAACTCCAACGTCACCAGCATGCCATCATGCAGGAAGCGGATCTGGTCCTCGCCGACGAAGTCCTTGTTGAGCTCGATCTGATCGTAAGTCTTCTGATCCATGAACACGAGGCTGTCCCCCTGCTCATAGAGGTAGGAAAAGTCCTTCTGCTCCAGCGTCACCTTCTCCACGGTGTCGGACGAGCGGAAGCGCTCGTTGAGCTTGCGCCCATCGATCAGGTTCTTCAGCTCCACCTGTGCGAAGGCGCCGCCCTTGCCGGGTTTGACGTGCGCGGTCTTGACCGCGACCCACAGCCCGCCGTCGTGCTGGATGACGTTGCCGACTTTGATGGCATTGCCGTTGATCTTCATGAGGTCTCTTTTGGGGGCGGCGAAATCGGGCGCGGAACCTAGTGGAGGGGGGCAGGCGTGGCAAGGCGACGCCCGCGACCGCCGATCAGGGGACTGTTGGCGTAGGCGGCGCAGCTGGTCCCGTGACGGCCTGCTTCGCTGGCTGATTGGACGCGGCCACAGCCAGAGCCACGGCAGGACTCATGGCGTCCACCATGGTGGTGGGCATCAGGATCGTGGCCCCGCGCTCCTTGGTAGTTTCATAGATGATGTTCATGGCGCGCAGCTGCAGGGCGGCGGGGTTATCGGTATAGGCGCGCGCGGCCTCGACGAACTGACCGGCTACGGCGACTTCGGCGGAGCCAAGGATGATCCGCGCCTGTTTCTCACGCTCTGCCTGGGCCTCCCGCGACATGGCGTCCTGAAGGGCCACGGGGATGGAGACATCACGGATTTCCACGGCGCTGACGGAGACGCCCCAGGCTTCGGTCTTGCGCCCGATCTCGTTGCGCAAACTCTCGTCCGCCGATTTGAGCTCCGAGAGCAGGGCGGACAGCATGGAGGAGCCGATCATCTCTCGCAGCGAGGTCTGGGCGATGCGGTCGATGGCCGTGCGGTAGTCGGTAATCTCCAGGGCGGCGGCCCTGGCGTCGTGCACGCGCCAGAAAATAATGGCGTCGATATTCACCGGCACCGTGTCGCGGGTGAGGGCCTGTTCGGCGCTGAAGGCTGTGGTCTGAATGCGCTCGTCGATGACCGCGACCACTGTGTCGAGAAACGGGATGATGAAAAAGAGCCCGGACCCCTTGACGCCCTGGAGCTTGCCGGCGCGCAGCACCACGAACTTCTGCCAGGTGTTGGCCATCTTCAACGATAGGGCGACGACGAGCGCGGCCAGGAAGAGCGGAACAGCTGCCGGCCCGGGCGCCAGATACTCTAGGCCGACGCCCATCGCGGCGAGGGCGAACACAATGAAGAGTGTGATCGGATTCATGATGTGATCCTTTGGGGCCAGCGCGCGCTCAGAGTCGAGACGAAGGCTTCCGTCCTGCGCGGCGCGCCCGGCGACACCCAGGATATATCAACTCGCGCCGAAAGACGCGTCTGACCCGCGCTGGGCGAGACCTTTGGCGATCTCAGCCTCGAACGCCGCCACGGCCGCGGCGACGCCTTCGGGATGGGCCCATACGCCAGCGCTCACGGCGATGAAGTCCGCGCCAGCGGCCGCCAGTCCGCCGCACGTCTCCACGGTGATCCCGCCAATGGCGACGCAGGGGGTCAGCATGGTCTCCTGCCAGATGGAGAGGATTTCCGCGTCCGCCCTGTGGACAGTCTCTTTGGTCGCGGTGGGGAAGAACGCTCCGAACGCCACATAGTCGGCTCCAGCCTCGGCGGCGTCCATGGCCAGGTCCCGGCTGGCGTGGCACGTGACGCCGACAATGCGATCGTTTCCCACGGCCGCCCGCGCCGCCCCCACCGTGCCGTCGCTCTGGCCAATATGGACGCCGTCGCAGTCGAGGCGCGCGGCGAGATCCGGCCGGTCGTTGAGGATCAGGCTGGCCCCCCGCCCGCGTGCGATCGGCGCGAGCGCCGTTACAACGGCGGCGATCTCGTCCTCACTCGCGTCCTTCAGGCGGACCTGCAGCGCGGCCACGTCACCCGCTTGAAGCGCCGCCTCTGCGAGCCGCGCGAAGGCAGCTAGATCGTCGATTGCGGGTGGCGTGATGAGGTAGGGGCGGCAGATCGAGGTCATGGGCCGCCTCATGCTCCCGATCGGCTCATCTCGGCAACAGGGCCTCAAGGCCATAGGCGACCGCCACGGTCGCTAGCGCGCTGACGATGGCGATGCCGGCGAACCAGGCGAGACGGCGAGTCAGTGGTGGGCGCGGGTCGTCGGGCCCTGGCGGACCGTCAATGATGACCGGCATCGGCCGCAACCTTTCCCCGGAACAGCCAGTAGACAAATGCGGTGTAGCCGAGGATCAGCGGCAGCATCATCGCGACGCCCGCCAGCACCAGCGCCATGGCGCCTGGCGAATTGGCCGCTTCCCGGAAGCTGACGTCGTAGGGAACGATGGCCGGGAAAAAGCTGGCGGCGAGGCCGAGATAGCCGGACAGGAACACCAGCAGCGCGCCCGCGAAGGGCAGGCGGTGAGCGCTCCGGCGGAGCCCCCAGAACACCAGCGCCAAACCCGCCACGCCCAGGACCGGGATCGGCAGGCGCGGCGACATATGCGCCAGATCGATGCGCCCAGCGACGAAGCCCCAGCGAGCGCCGACGCGAGGGTCCACCCCCAGGGTGGCGAGACTCACAACGGCCAGCAAAACGGCCGTCGCCACCGCGGCCGCGCCCGCCCAGCGCCGGGCGTCGCCGTGCAGGTCGTCACTGGTCTTGACCATCAGCCACGTGGCGCCGAGCAGTGCGTAACCGGCGACGACGCCAACGGCTGTCAGCAGGCTGTAGAGGGTCGCCCAATCGAAGGGGCCGCCGGCGAAGGCGTCGTGGGCGACCTTCACGCCCTGGACGAAGCCACCCACGATCAGACCCTGGGCGAGGGCGGCGCCGATCGAGCCGGCCGCGAAGGCGATGGTCCAAAGGCGCTTGCCCCGTCGCCGCCCATGCAGACGGAACTCGAAGGCCACGCCCCTCAGGATCAGAGACAGCAACATGCCCATCACCGGCAGGTAGAAGGCCGGCATCAGGATGGCGTAGGCGCCGGGGAAGACGGCGAAGAGGCCGCCGCCGCCCAGCACCAGCCAAGTCTCGTTGCCGTCCCAGTAGGGGGCGATGGAGGCCATCATCACGTCGCGTTCGCCGCTGCCGCGGGCGAATGGGAAGAGGATGCCGACGCCCAGGTCGAAGCCGTCCAGCAGGACGTAGAGCAGGACCGCCGTGGCGATGACGACGACACCGATCAGGGGGAGATCGAGGCCTGCCATCTCAAGGCTCCGTCGGTGCGGCGGCGAAGGGTGACCCGGGCGCGCGATCGGCTGCAGCCGGAGCCGCGTCCTCTTCGCCGGGACCCCGCGCCATCAGGCGCAGGATGTAGAGCGCGCCAGCGACGAAGATGATGGCGTAGACGACGAGGAACGCGAGCAGCGACGCCGATACCTGATGAGCGCCCACCGGCGACGCTCCTGACGTAGTGCGCATCACATGCCAGACGACCCACGGTTGGCGGCCGACCTCGGCCACCGTCCAGCCAGCGATTACCGCGATGAAGCCCGCGGGGCCCATCAGCGTGGCCGCGCACAAAAACAGCCGCGAGCGCTCGGGACCGCCGCGGAAGATGAGCCAGACGCCCCAGGCGCCCAGGCCGATCATGGCGAGGCCCAGGCCCACCATGATCCGAAACGCCCAGAAGACGATGAACACGGGCGGCCGGTCCCCAGGGGCGAACGCCTTGAGGCCAGTTACGGTGGCGTTGGCGTCGCCGGCGGTGATCAAGCTGCCGAGGTGCGGGATTGACACCTCAAAGCGGTTGCCGGCGATCTTGCGGTCCGGCCACGCAATGATGTGAAACGGCTGGCCGGCCTTGGTCTCCCAGAAGGCTTCGATCGCCGCGAGCTTGCTGGGTTGATCCATGCGGATGTGCTTGCCGGCATAGTCGCCCACCAGAAGCTGCAACGGGGCTACCATGGCGAACATGGCGATGGCCATGCGCAAGGCGATCCGACTCTCCGCCTGGTCCTTGTTTCTCAGAAGGATGAAGGCGCTGGCCGCGCCCACCACCAGGGCCGTAACCAGATAGGCCGCCAGGACCATGTGGGCGAAGCGTTCCGGAAACGAGGGACTGAAAATCGCGGCGACCCAACTGGTGGCCAGGAGACGGCCGTCCGCGCCGATGGCGAATCCCGCCGGGGTCTGCATGAAGCTGTTGGCGGAGATGATCCAGAACGCGGAAAGGAGCGTGCCGAACGCCACCAGGCAGGTGGCCGTGAAGTGGAGGCCTGGTCCGACCCGCTTCCAGCCCATGAGCATGACGCCCAGGAAGCTCGATTCGAGGAAGAAGGCGGTGAGCACCTCGAAGGCCAACATCGGCCCGATCACGGGCGCCGACGCGCGCGAGAAGACGCTCCAGTTGGTCCCGAATTCGTAGCTCATGACCACGCCGGTCACCACGCCCATGCCGAAGGAGATCGCGAACACCTTGAGCCAGAAGAGATAAAGGCGCTGGAACGCTTCGCGCTTCGTCGCTAGCCACAGCCCCTCGAGCACGGCCAGATAGCTGGCCAAGCCGATGGTGAAGGACGGAAATATGATGTGGAACGCGATTGTGAACGCGAACTGCAGCCGCGAGAGAAGGATCGCGTCGAGGCCCATGGGCGATTGTTAGGGCATTCGGGCGGGTGGTTCTACTCCGCCGGTTCCAGCGTCTTCGCGAAGCGGGGGGCGAGTTCGCCTTTCGCATAGCGCTTGGCCATGGCCGACATGGGCAGCGGCTTGATCTTGTCGCCCCAGCCTGCGGCGCCGAACTCCTCGAAGCGGGCGCGGCACACCGCCCGCATCGCTTCCAGCGCCGGCTTCAGATATTTGCGCGGATCGAACTCAGCCGGATTTTCGGTCAACACTTTCCGAATAGCGCCGGTCATGGCCAGGCGATTGTCGGTGTCGACGTTGATCTTGCGGACGCCGTGGCGGATGCCGCGCTGGATCTCCTCGATCGGCACCCCCCAGGTTTGAGGAATGGCGCCGCCGTGGCGGTTGATGATGTCCTGCAGTTCTTGCGGCACCGTGGACGAGCCGTGCATCACCAGATGGGTGTTGGGCAGGCGTCTATGCACCTCCTCGATCACCCCCATGGCCAATACCGATCCGTCCGGACGGCGGGTGAATTTGTAGGCCCCGTGGCTGGTGCCCATGGCGATGGCCAAGGCGTCGACTTCGGTAGCGCGCACGAAATCCACCGCCTGGGCCGGATCGGTGAGCAATTGGTCGTGCGATAGAACTCCCTCTGCTCCATGGCCGTCTTCCTTCTCGCCCATGCCGGTCTCCAGGCTGCCGAGGACGCCGATCTCGCCCTCGACCGAAGCGCCGATCCAGTGGGCCATGTCCACCACCCGGCGCGTGATGTGCACGTTGTAGTCGTAGGACGCGGGCGTTTTGGCGTCGGCCTCGAGGCTGCCGTCCATCATCACGCTCGTGAAGCCATATTGGATAGCGGTGGCGCAGGTGGCCTCGTCGTTGCCGTGGTCCTGGTGCATGCACAGCGGCGTGTCGGGATAGAGCTTGACCAGGGAATCGATCAGTCCGGCGAGCACGATGTCGTTGGCGTAGCTGCGCGCGCCGCGACTGGCCTGGATGATCACCGGAGCGTTCACCGCCACGGCCGCCTCCATGATGGCCAGGCCCTGCTCCATGTTGTTGATGTTGAACGCCGGCACGCCATACTCGTGCTCGGCCGCGTGATCCAGCAACTGCCGGAGAGTTATCCGCGCCATCGTCCAGTCCCCGTCTCGTGTCTGAAAGGCTCTTCGAGCTCTTTGAGGCGAAACTCTACCCTTGGCGCTTCAGGCTTGCAAAGTTGCCGGGCGTCTCAAGCGCGTGGCTTGGCCAAAGCCGCCATCTGGCCGAACAGTGTGGCGATGTCGCCAGCGGTGTGTTCCCCCGAAAACTCCCGGTAGAGCGTGGCCACATTGACGACGAAGCGCTCGCCGTCGCCCCAGGCGTCATAGTCGCTCATGTCGATATCGCGCGCGGCGTCGAAAGCGGTGAGGCCGGCGTCGAAACGCTTCTCCGCCTCGTCGCGGACATAGGCCAGGTAGTCGCGGACGGCGGCCACGCCCCGTTTGTCTGTGATCGGCCCGTGGCCAGGGACGACAGTCTCCACATCCATGGCCATGATCCGCTCGCACGCGGCGATCCAGTTGCCGACCGGCCCCTCCCACATGATCGGGTGGCCCTCGATGAACAGGATATCGCCGGTGAACACGGTCTTGTCCGCCGGCACATGAACGAGCGCGTCGCCGGGCGTATGGGCCGGGCCCACGTGCATGATGTGGACTGTCTTGGCGCCCACCGTCCGCGTGAGCTCGGTTTCGAAGGTCGTGGTCGGCAGGGCATGGGTCACCCCCGCGAAATCGAAGGGACCAAAGATGCGGGCAAGATAGGCGCCGGCTTCACCCATCTGCGGCGCGGCGTCCATCAGTCGGGCTAGGCGCTCCGGCCCCTCGTTCGCCATGGCCTCCCGCGCCAGGGTGTGGGCGATAATCTCGGCGCCTTCGCAGCAGGCGTTCCCGAAGCAGTGGTCGCCGTTGTGGTGGGTATTGACCAGCATGTCGATCTTGGTCGCGGCCTTGGGCGCGGCGCGCTTCATGGCGGCCAGCATGTCGCGGGTCAGCGACATGTCGAACAGGGTGTCCACCAGCAGGGATTCGCCGCCATCGACGATCAGGCCGGCGTTTGACCAGCCCCAACCGCCGTCTGGCTGCAGCCACGCATAACCGCCGTTTCCCAGATCGTGTAGACCTTTGGCGTAGGCGAACCGGCTGAGACCGAGCGACATGGCGCGCCTCCTGGCAAGGCCACAACTACGACGCCGCGGTCAGCCTTCCAAGGCCGCGACGCCGGGCAGCGTCTTGCCTTCCAGCCATTCGAGGAAGGCGCCGCCGGCGGTGGAGACGAAGGTGAAGTCGTCGGCCACACCTGCGTGATTGAGCGCCGCGACCGTATCGCCGCCGCCGGCGACGGCGATCAACTTGCCGGCCTTGGCCAGCGCCGCGGCGTGGCGGGCGGCTGCCACCGTGGCATGATCGAAGGGCGGGGTCTCGAAGACGCCAAGGGGGCCGTTCCACACCAGGGTAGCGGCGTGGTCCATGGCCGCCTGGAGCCTGGCGGTGGTCCTCGGACCCGCGTCGAGGATGCGTTCGCCTTCGTCCATCTCGCCCAGCTCGCGCACGCGCGCCGCTTCGCCGGGCGCGGCCCGCTCGGCGACCACGATGTCGATGGGCAGCAGAAGCTCGCACCCGCCAAGCGCGGCCGCGTCGATGATGTCTCGGGCCACCTCGGTGAGGTCGTGCTCGCAATAGGAGGCGGCCACATCCCACCCCTGGGCGGCGAGGAAGGTGTTGGCCATGCCGCCGCCGATAGCCAGCGCATCGAGCTTGCCGATGAGATTGCGCAGCAAATCCAGTTTGGTGGAAACCTTGGATCCCCCCACGATCCCCAGCACCGGATGGCGAGGATGGCCTAGCGCCGCGTCCAGCGCCGCCAGCTCGGCGCGCATGGCTTCGCCGGCATGGGCCGGGAGGAGACGGGCGATGGCCTCGGTGGATGCATGGGCGCGATGAGCCGCGGAAAAGGCGTCGCCGACATAGAGGTCGCCGTTCTCCGCGAGGGCGCGGGCGAAGTCCGCGTCGTTGGCCTCTTCTCCTGGATGAAAGCGCAGGTTCTCGAGCAGGAGTACGTCGCCGTCGCTCATTGCGGCAATCGCCTTCGCGGCCGCCACGCCCACACAGTCATCGGCGAAAGCGACGGGAGCGCCCAGCAACTCAGCGAGTGGCGCGACCACCGGGCGAAGGCTCATGGACTCTACGCGCTGGCCCTTGGGCCGGTCGAAATGGGCCATCAGGATCACCTTGGCCCCGCTCTCGCGCAAACGAGCGATGGTGGGCAGCGCGGCGCGCAGGCGCGTATCGTCGGAAACCCGGCCATCGGCCATGGGAGTGTTGAAATCCACCCGCACCAGGACGCGCCGACCCTTGAGTTCAGCGCTGTCGAGTGTGTTCAATTGAACCTCAGGAAATCGCCGCCATGGCCAGGGCGACATCGGCCATGCGTGTCGAGAAGCCCCATTCGTTGTCGTACCAGGCGAGCACGCGGGCCAGCCGGCCGTCGATCACCTGAGTCTGGGGCAGCGCCACGGTGGCCGAGGCGTCGATGTGATTGAGATCGGTGGAGACCAGCGGGTCATTGGTCACGTGAAGCACGCCGCGCAGGGGCCCCTTAGCCGCGGCCGCGCTCATCGCCTCGTTGATTTCGTCGCGTGTCACCTCACGGCCGGGAACAATTTTCAGGTCGACCACCGATACGTTCGCCGTCGGCACCCGGATCGAGGAGCCGTCGAGCTTGCCGACCAGCTCCGGCAGCACAAGTCCCAACGCCTTGGCCGCGCCGGTGGAAGTGGGGATCATGGAAAGGGCCGCGGCGCGGGCGCGATAGAGGTCTGAGTGAAGCGTGTCCTGGGTCGGCTGATCGGAGGTGTAGGCGTGGACCGTGGTCATGTAGCCCCGTTCGATGCCGGCGAGGTCCATGAGCACCTTGGCTACCGGCGCCAGGCAGTTGGTGGTGCAGGAGCCATTGGAGACCACCAGATCCTGGGCGGTCAGCGTCTCGTGATTGACACCGAAGACGATGGTCTTGTCGGCGCCGTTGCAGGGGGCGGACACCAGCACCTTGCGCGCCCCGGCCTCGAGGTGTGCCGCGGCCTTGTCTCGAACGGTGAATAGGCCCGTGCATTCCAGAGCGATGTCGACGCCCATTTCCTTGTGCGGCAGCTTGGCCGGCTCGCGGATGGCGGTCACCCTGATCGCACCCAAGCCCACATCCAGGCTGTCGCCGTTCACCGAAACCACGCCCGGAAAGCGGCCGTGAACGGAGTCGTAGCGCAGCAGGTGGGCGTTGGTTTCCACCGGCCCCAGATCGTTGATCGCTACCACCTCGATGTCGCGCCTGGCGTGCTCGACGATCGAGCGCAGGACGAGGCGTCCGATGCGGCCAAAGCCGTTGATCGCGACGCGGACAGTCATGGCGGTGGTCCCCCCGGAATGCTTAAGGATGCCGCGCCGTTTCGCGGTCTGGGGGCGTTAAGTCAAGGGCAGTGGAGGTGTGCCGAACACGACGCTGAGGACGTACGCACCGCTAACTATGTGATCGGCTGTGAGCCCGAATTTCTCATAGAGTGTCTCGTAGGGCGCCGAGGTGCCAAACCCCGTCATTCCATAGAAGAAGCCGTTCTCACCGATGAATCGGTCCCAGCCCTGTCGGACGCCGGCCTCCACGGCGATCCGCACGGGAGCTTCGCCGATCACCTCGTGCCGGTAACCTGTATCTTGCCGCTCGAAGAGTTCGAAGCACGGCGCGGAGACAACGCGAGTCGGAATCCCCTGGGCCTGAAGGCGGTCGCGGGCCGCAAGCGCGATGGCCACTTCGGTGCCGGCGGAGAAGATCGACACCACCGCCTCGCCGTCAGCCGCAGCGAGCTCATAGGCGCCTCTGGCCACCTCCGGCGCGCGACCGACGCACACAGCCGGTGTCTTCTGGCGCGAGAGGGCCATGACCGACGGCGTGTGCCGCTCGGTGAGAGCGGCCTTCCAGCATAGATAGGTCTCGGCGGCGTCGGCCGGGCGGAAGACCAGAAGGTTTGGCATGGCGCGCAGCGAGGCCAGTTGCTCCACCGGCTGGTGCGTCGGCCCGTCCTCGCCGAGACCGATGGAATCGTGGGTCATCACATGGATGACGCGCGCGCCCATCAGAGCGCCCAGCCGGATCGCCGGTCGGCTGTAGTCGGAGAACACCAGGAACGTCCCCGAATAGGGGATGACGCCGCCGTGCAGGGCCATGCCGTTCATCGACGCCGCCATGCCGAATTCGCGCACGCCATAGTGGACGTAGCGGCCGGCGTAGTCCGGGGCGTCGAACGTCGCCATGCCCTTGGTTATGGTGTTGTTGGAGCCGGTGAGGTCGGCCGAACCGCCGATCATCTCCGGGATCGCCGGGATGAGGAGCTCCAGCGCCGCGCCGGAGTGGACGCGGGTGGCGTTCACCGGTGGCTCGGCAAGGACGCGCTCCAGCGCCGCGTCGAGAGCGTCGAAGGCGCCTTTCGGCAGGTCGCCGTGATCGGCCCGCACGAAGTCAGCCTTGCGGGCGGAAGCGTCCAGCCGGCGTGTCCACGCCCGCCGCGCCCCGCCGCCCCTGCGGCCGGCCTTGCGCCAAGTCTGGGCGATATCCTCGGGGATCTCGAACGGCGGCCAGGGCCAACCCATGGCCTCGCGCGCGGCGGCGATTTCCTTGTCGAACAGCGAATAGCCGTGACCGTGCGGATCGCCTTCCATGGGCCCGGCGCCGCGGTTGATGTGCGTCCGGCAGGCGATCATGGACGGCCGATCCTGGCGTTTGGCCCAGTGTAGAGCGGCGGCGATGGCGGCCTCGTCGTGACCGTCGATGCGCCGTGTCGCCCAGCCGGCGGCCTTGAAGCGCAGGATCTGATCGCCGGTCTCGGCCACCGTCGCCCGCCCATCGATGGTGGTGTCGTTGTCGTCGAAAAGCACGGTCAGGCGCGAAAGCTTGAGGCGTCCGGCCAGATGGATGGCCTCGTGGCTGACCCCTTCCATGAGGCAGCCGTCTCCGGCGATTACCCAAGTGCGATGGTCGACCAGATCCTGGCCGTAGCGGGCCGCCATGCTGCGTTCGGCCATGGCCATGCCGACGGCGGTGGCCAGGCCTTGGCCCAGCGGCCCGGTGGTGGTCTCAACCCCGGGCGTATGCCCGTATTCCGGATGACCTGGGGTCTTCGAGCCCCATTGGCGGAAGTTTCGGATTTCCTCCATGGTCACCGCCTCGAAGCCGGTGAGATGAAGCAGCGCGTAGAGGAGAATGGAGCCGTGGCCGGCGGAGAGAACGAAGCGGTCTCGATCGGGCCAATGCGGGTCGCGGGCGTCGTATTTGAGCGCCTTGGTCCACAACACCGTGGCCACGTCGGCCATGCCGAGCGGCATCCCCTGGTGGCCGGATTTCGCCTTGTGCACCGCGTCCATAGAGAGCGCGCGGATGGCGTTCGCCAGGGGAGAGAAAGGCATCGGGCGCCAGGTCCTCGGGAAGGGAATCGCCATAGGGCGCGGAAACAAGCGCCGCCTCGCACGCGCCGCCAAATGGGTCAAGCAATGCGCTTTGCGCCCGCCGCGCGAGGGCTATAGAACAGGCCTGTCGAAGGTCCTGGAGCAAGCGAATGCGGGCTGAAGCGGGTCAGGGCGGCCGTCTCGAAGCGGCCACGCAAAAGCTCGAGCGCGCCGTGACCATGTTGGAACAGAGATTAGCCAAGCATATGGCAGAAGCGGGCGCCGCGGCCGGCGACCTGTTCGATCAGGATCGCACCAAGCTCGCCACCGACCTCGACGCCGCCCGCGCCCACGAGCGCGAACTCGAGGAGGCCGGCGCGCAGGCGTCCCAGGCTCTGGCCAGAGCCATGGCCGAGCTGCGCGCCCAACTTGAGACCGAGGCGCGCTGACCATGGGACAGCTGACGGTTCACATTAACGGCAAGCCTTACCTCCTGGGCTGCGAGGACGGCGAGGAGGCGCAGCTGAAGACGCTCGCGGCCGCCGTCGACGAAAAGGTGCGCACGGTGAGCGCGGGGGCGGCGGCGCTCGGCGAAACACGTCTGATACTGTTGGGCGCGCTCATGCTGGCCGACGAGGGCGCCGCGCTTGAAGAGCGGGTCGCCGCTGCAGAAGCCGAAGCAGCGCGGTTGCGCGCCCAGCTGGACAACGCCGATTCGCGCGCCGTAGCGGCGCTGGAGGCGGCGGCGAAGAAGATCGAGGGCATCGCCGCCCGCTGACCTTGAGTTACCCACGCCGCCGCCCTAGGTTGGAGATGGCGGGTCTGCTGCGGCTTGCGTCGGAGGCTCCATAATCCCGGGGACCTTAATTTCTTCGATAGGGAGTTGTCCCTGGCCGGGATCGTGGTCCCGGGCACACGACGCCCACCTGGTCTACCAGGTCCGAGGGGATTTTAACCGCCTTCACGGCTCTCGCGGCGCCGCCACCCTTCTCCCCGCTCCGCCCGCGTAAGGCGTTGGCGCTGGAAATTTCCGCCAAATCCGAACTTCGCCGGCTGATGCGCGCACGCCGCGTGGCCCTCGCTCGCGGAATCCCGCGCGCCGCAGAGCAAGCGGCCGCCCATCTGCCGGCCCACTGCCTCGCCGGTGTCGGGGTGGTCGGCGGCTATCGGCCGATCGGGGCGGAACTTGATCCCGGGCCTCTTTTCGAACTGTTTGAGGCGGCCGGCGCACAGATCGCGCTGCCGGCGGTCACCGAACTCGATAAGCCCCTCGTCTTCCGTCTGTGGCGGGATGGCGATCCCCTCGCACCTGACAGACTTGCTGTTCCCGCGCCCACCGACATTCGCGGACAAGCGACGCCGGACCTCATCGTCGCTCCGGTGCTCGCCTTCGATCGGCGGGGCGGACGCCTCGGCCAGGGCGGGGGCTATTTCGACCGCACCCTGGCGCATCTGCGCGGATGCGGGACCCTGTGGGTCATCGGACTGGCCTTCGCCGGCCAGGAACTGGACGACATTCCGCTCGAAGCCCACGATCAACGCCTGAACGCCATCCTCACCGAAACCGGCTATCTCGAAACAACGCCGTGAGGCGCGACGCTTATTCGCAGGAGACCTTCAACCGCGACTTGCCGTCGCCTGCGTCGATGTCGATGGCGGTCTGCGACAGAGTGGCGATCAAGGTTTCGAGCTGGTCGGGCTTCAGTTTGTCGAGATCGAGGTCGCCGCCCATCTTCCCCAGCGCCACGTTAAGGCTGGCTCGCGCCTTGGGCGGCATCACGCCCTTGAGACGCACGCCGGCGCGCAGCAGCTGCAGGGGCACGCGGATATTGACCTGTTTCGGATCGCCCGCGCCGTGGTCCTTTTCGACCTGGACGCGCAGAAACTTCGGGCCCGCCCCTGGGGTGGGAGATTCTCCGCCAGATGTACCGTTCAAGGCGTCCAGGAGACGTTCCGCCTCCTCGGCGCTGATCTTGCCCGCGCCCAGCATGTTGAGAATCCTCATGCGGTCTTCGCTCATCGCTTTCTCCTCTTGGAACCTCGTGCGTTGGAAGAATTTCACTCCGCGCCCCTCAACAGCCGCACGGCCTCATCTGTGTCGATTTCGCCGTGCTCCAGACGCTCCAGAACCTCACCGCGGGCGGGGCCGGCGTCGCGTTCAATGGGATCGAGCGTTGAGGCCAGACGCGCCAGACGGGCTTTGATGGTCGGATAGCTGACGCCGAACACCTGCTCCATCTCCTTGATCGAACCGTGAGACGTCAAGAAGGCGGCCACGAACACCTGATCCTCGTGGGTAAGCTGCGCCAGACGGGGCAGCGCGAAAGCGCCTTCGATGGCGATGTCGCTTCCCTCGACGCGGATGCGCTCCACAACCAAAGGTGCCCCCCTGGTGAGGGCCGTCAGGGCTTGCCAGTCCGCAACAGGGCGCCGAGCCACGGTGGAACTCCATCTGTCTTGGCACAATCTGACGAACGATTATCAATATGGCAAGTGGCAGAAATTCAAAAAATCAATTTTATTATAAATAAATACAACTCTTGCCGGACGTATGAGGGCGCTGCGGCCCACCGCTCACGCCCGGGATCAAGGTTTGGACGCGAATTTGTCCGAAAGCGGCTATACCGAGGCCCGAAAGGATCATTGATGCGCATCGCTTTTTTCGGCGACGTCGTCGGCCGGGCTGGCCGAGACGGACTTGCCGAGCACCTGCCCGCGCTCCGCCGCGCCCTCGGCCTGGAGTTCGTCATCGTCAACGCGGAGAACGCCGCCGCTGGTTTCGGGATCACTGAAGCGACGGCCCGCGACCTGTTCGCCGCCGGCGCCGACTGCCTGACGCTTGGCAATCATTCCTGGGACCAGAAGGAAGCGCTCACCTACATCGTGCGTGAATCGCGTCTGCTGCGGCCGCTCAACTATCCGGCCATGGCCCAGGCGCCTGGGCAGGGCGCTCAGCTGTTCGAGACTGAGCGAGGGCGCCGGGTGCTGGTGATAAGTCTGCTCGGCCGCGTTCACATGGACGCTCTGGATGACCCTTTCGCCGCCGTGGACGCCGAACTGAACGCCTGTCCCCTGGGCGAGGCCGCCGACGCCATCGTGGTCGACATTCACGCCGAGGCCACATCGGAGAAGATGGCCATGGGGCATTTTTGCGATGGCCGGGCCAGCCTTGTGGTCGGCACCCACACCCACGTCCCTACCGCCGACGCCCAGATTCTGGTTCACGGCACCGCCTTCCAGACCGACGCCGGCGCCTGCGCCGATTACGACAGCGTGATCGGCAATCAGAAGGAAGAGCCGTTGCGCCGTTTCACCACGCGCATCTCCGGCGGCCGATACCGCCCCGCCGAGGGGCCGGCTACGGTGTGCGGCGTGTTTCTAGAGACGGACGAGGCCACCGGCCTCGCGCGCAGGTTCGAGCCCATTCGCGTGGGCGGCCGTCTTTCACGGGCGGTGCCGCGGTTCGAGGCGGCCGAACTGGCGTAGAAGCGTCGAAAAAGACGGGGGGACCATGATCAGACGGCCGGCGGCGATCATCGCCGCGTTGTGTTTTCTGGCTCAGGCGGCGGCGGCCGACCCGGTTATCGTCAGCGTCACCGTTACCGCACAGACGAGCGGGCCGGTCTCAGGCAGGCTGCTGATCTTCGCCGAGCCTCTGGCGGCGGCCAAGGCGGAAGCCAAGGGCGGCCCGATCCAAGACGTCGATTCGCGCTTCACAAACCCTCAGGGGACTGCGATCGCGGCCCGGGAGGTGCGAGATCTCGCGCCGGGCGCGACGGTGGAGTTGGACGCCGACAGCTTCGCCTTTCCCCAGGCTTTCTCGAAGCTGCCGCCGGGCGCCTACGCGGTGCAGGCCGTGCTCGACGTGAACCACCACTACGCCTACGCCGGCCGGGAGGCGGGCGATCTGGTCAGCCCCGTCACCGAGATGAACCTGCCCGCTGGCGGCGCGCTGACGTTGAGCGAGACGCTTCCGCCGGAGGCCGATCCCTGGACGTTGCCCGCCGACGCACCGGCGGACGTGAAGGCGCGCTACGCCGCGGCGCGGGCCAACACGCAGCCTCTGGATTTCATCAGCCCGGTCCTGTCAGCTTTCTGGGGCCGACTTATCCACATGCGCGGCTGGGTGCTGCCGCCCCCCGGCTACGCGGCCGACTCCGGCAAGCGTTATCCCACCGTCTATTTCACCCACGGCTTCGGCGGAACCTACCGCAGCCTCACAGGCTGGGCTGCTTATCTGGATCACGCGATGGCCGACGGTTCGGTCCCGCCGATGATCTGGGTGCTGCTGGACGAATCCAGCCCCACCGGAACGCATGAGTTCACCGACAGCGTGAACAACGGACCCTGGGGCGAGGCGCTCACCACCGAGCTCATCCCGAGCCTGGAGCGGTCGTGGCGCATGGACGGACGCGCCAGCGGCCGCTTTCTCAACGGCCATTCCTCGGGCGGCTGGGCGACGTTGTGGCTGCAGACGCGCTATCCAAAGGTGTTCGGCGGGACCTGGTCGACATCGCCAGACCCCAGCGACTTCCACGACTTCACCGGCGTCGACCTCTACGCGCCCGGCGCCAATATCTATCGCCGCGGAGACGGGTCGCCCTATCCCATCGTGCGCGACCACGCCAAGGTCCTGGCCAACATGGAGGATTTCGCGCGCATTGAGGCGGTGGAAGGCGCCTACGGCGGCCAGATGAGTTCGTTCGACTGGGTGTTCTCGCCGCGCGGGCCGGATGGCCGACCCGTCCCCATGTTCGACCGCGTCACCGGCGCCGTGGATCCGACTGTCGTCGCCTACTGGCGAGACAACTACGACATCGCCCATTGCGTCGCGCGCGATTGGCCGCAGCTGAAGCCGGACCTCGATGGCCGCATCCATCTGATCGTCGGCACCGCCGACACTTTCTATCTTGATGGCGCGGCTCACCGCCTTAAGGCCGTGCTCGACGGGCTAGGCGCCAAAAGCGACTTCCGCTTCCTACCCGACCGCACCCACTTCGATCTCTATCAGGCAGGAGACGACCACCGCGCGATGATCAAGCAGATCGCCTGGGAGATGTACGCCGTGGCCCGTCCTGGCTCGCAACCGCCGGCCGGTTCGCAGCAACCTCCTTCCGCCCCGCCGCGTTGAGTCCTGGTTCCACCCCGCGGGGGGCGTGAACCGGAGTTCGATCCTATGAAGACCCTCATCACCGCAGGCCTGTCCGTCGCGATCGTGGCGCTGACCAGCACAGCCGCCTTGGCGCAGGCTCAATATGCGCCGCCGCCACCCGACTCCTACGGGTCCGGCCAGTACCAAGGCGCCGCGCCGGCCTATAATCCCAATGTTCAATCCTATCAGGACTACCAGGGCGCCATGAGCGCCTACGACGCCGCGCGCGACACCGCCGCACGGCAGAGCGACGCCTACAATCAAAGTTCGGCCGACTATCAAGCGAACCGGGAAGCGTACCGCCGCCAAATGCGCGCCTACCAACGGGCGCGCGCCGACTATGACGAACAGTACGGAGCGGGCGCCTATGAACGATATTACGCCCCGCCGCCCCCGCCGCCGTACTGAAGCGCGGGGCTAGTCTCCGTCAGGCCCGGACATCCGGCGAACGACCAGATTGTCGATGGTTACCTCGCGGAGGCGCACGCGGCCCACCGTGAGGCGACCGATCGCGACAGCGCCAATGGCGAGCGCGCCGATCGCCAGGGCTCCCACTGCAACCATAGCGACAGCGGCGCCGAGGCTGGCCGCACCCAGCGTGGCGGGCCCCGGTCTGAAGGTTGGGGAGGAGTCTGTGTTGAGTTCGGACACGTGCGGCTTTCCAGTTTTCGCCAGCCGATCCGCGAGCGGAGCTCCGGCTGGCGCGCGGAGGCTCCCGGCGCTAGAAGCGCGAACCTTTTTCAATCCTAGCTTTCGCGATCCATGGCCGGCCACTCAAAATTCAAGAACATCCAGTTCCGCAAGGATCGTCAGGATTCTCAGCGCTCGAAGGTGTTCTCCAAGCTTTCGCGCGACATCACCGTCGCCGCCAAGCAGGGCGTGCCCGACCCGGCGGCCAATGCGCGCCTTCGTCTGGCCATCGTCAACGCCAAGGCCGAGTCCATGCCCAAGGACAATATCGACCGGGCGATCAAGAAGGCGCAGGGGGGCGATGTCGATGCCCTGGAGGAGATCCGCTACGAAGGCTTCGGCCCTGGCGGCGTCGGCCTGATCGTCGAGGCGCTGACCGACAACCGCAATCGCGCGGCGGCTAATGTGCGAGCCCACTTCACCAAGAACGGAGGCAACCTCGGCGAGACCGGGTCCGTGGCCTTCATGTTCGATCGCCTGGGCGAGATCCTCTATCCGCTGAGCGCCGGCTCCGAAGACGCGGTGCTGGAGGCGGCCATCGACGCGGGGGCGCAAGACACCGAGAGCGACGCGGAGGGGCACATCATCCTCACTGCCTTCGAGGACCTGACGGCCGTCGCTGAAGCGCTGGAGGCGAAACTCGGACCCGCCAAATCGGCGCAGATCGTGTGGAAGGCCAGATCGGACACGCCTGTGGGCGAAGCCGAGGCGGCGACGCTGATGAAGCTGGTGGCCGCCCTGGAAGATGACGACGACGTCCAGAGCGTGTGGACGAACGCCGACATCAGCGACGAGGACATGGCCAAGCTAGCGTCCTGACGCCCTTCCCCTGGCTTGCCGCTTCGGCGATGCTGGCGGAACGCATGACGAACGCGATTCGCATTCTGGGGCTGGATCCCGGCCTTCGCCGAACCGGCTGGGGCGTCCTGAGCATTGAGGGCTCGCGCCTGAGCCACGTCGCCCACGGTGTGGTCGCACCCGACGAGAAGGCCCCGCTGGCCGACCGGCTGCTTACACTTTTCGAAGCGGTGAGAGAGGTCATCGCCGTCCACGCGCCGCACGAGGCGGCCATCGAAGAGACCTTCATGACCGCCAACGGCGCCTCGACGCTGAAGCTCGGCCACGCTCGGGCGGCGGCGATGATCGCGCCCGCGAGCGCCGGCCTGCCGGTGGCCGAATACGCCGCCAAGGTGGTCAAGAAGGCCTTGTGCGGCACCGGCGCGGCCGACAAGAGCCAGGTGGCGTTCATGGTCGCCCGTCTGCTGCCCACCTGTGGAAACCTGACGCCGGACGCCGCCGACGCGCTCGCCGTGGCCATCGCCCACGCGCATGCGCGCACCGCCCGGCGCTGGGCCGCCGCATGATCGGGCGGCTCCGAGGGGTGGTCGCCGAAGCGGCCGAGGAGGACGCCCTGATCGACGTCGCCGGCGTGGGCTATGTGGTCCGCTGCGGCGTGCGCACGCTCTCCCGCCTGCCGGCGCTCGGTGAAGAGACGGTGCTGCACGTGGAAAGCCAGTGGAGCGAAACCGCTGGCCCCAGACTCTATGGCTTTCTGAGCCGGGAGGAGCGGCGGGCGTTCGTCATGCTTCAGGCCATCCAGGGGGTGGGGGCCAAAGTAGCCCTGGCGGTGCTTGACGTGCTGCCACCGGCGGATCTGGCGGGGGCGGTGGCGCGAGAAGACCGGGCTCTGGTGGCGCGGGCCAATGGCGTCGGGCCAAAGCTCGCCGCGCGCATCCTGGCGGAACTCAAGGACAAGCCGATTTCCGAAGGCGGATTCGGCCACGCGCTCGCCGCCCCGGCGCCGAGCGCGCCCGCGACGCCAGCCGGAGAGGCCGTCGGCGCGCTCATGGGCCTGGGCGTGGCGGAGGTCGCCGCCAGGCGAGTGGTGGATCAGGCGATCCTGCGCCTGGGCGAGGACGCCGATGAGACGCAACTGATCCGCGCCGCTCTGCAGGAACTTGGCCGATGACGCGCCTAGTCTCGGGCGAGATCGCGCCGGCGGAGACGGCCGACCTGGCGCTGCGTCCCAAGACCCTGGAGGAATTTGTCGGCCAGGAAATCTCTAAGGCCAATCTCAGGATATTCATCGACGGCGCTCGGGCCAGGGGCGAGGCCCTCGATCATGTGCTGTTGTCCGGGCCGCCCGGGCTCGGCAAGACCAGCCTGGCTCAGATCATCGCGCGTGAGCTGGGGGTTAATTTCCGGGCCACTTCGGGGCCGGTCTTGGCCAAGGCCGGCGACTTGGCGGCGATACTCACCAATCTTGAGCCGCGCGATGTGCTGTTCATCGACGAAATCCATCGCCTGGCGGCCAATGTCGAAGAGATCCTCTATCCAGCCATGGAGGATCACGCTCTCGACTTGATGATCGGCGAAGGACCCTCGGCGCGCTCGATCCGCATCGATCTCGCGCCCTTCACCCTCGTCGCCGCGACCACGCGCGCCGGCCTGCTGGCGACGCCCCTGCGGGACCGCTTCGGCATCCCGATCCGCCTCGATTTCTATACCCCGGCGGAGCTGGAGCGGATGCTCACTCAGGTGGGACGCAAGATGAGCCTGGCGCTCGCGGCCGATGGCGCATCCGAGATCGCCGGCCGCGCGCGAGGCACGCCGCGCGTAGCGGGACGGCTGCTGAGGCGCGTGCGCGACTTCGCCGCCGCCGACGGCGCGCCGCTGATCGACCGGCCGTGCGCCGCCCGCGGCCTGGCGCGCCTGGAGGTGGACGCCGCCGGCCTCGACGCGCTCGACCGGCGCTATCTCAAGGCGCTGATCGACAACTACGGCGGCGGACCTGCCGGGGTCGAGACCCTCGCCTACGCGCTCGCCGAGGCGCGCGACTCGGTAGAGGACGTGGTCGAACCCTTCCTGTTGCAACAGGGCTTCATCCAGCGCACGCCGCGCGGACGCTTGGCCTGCGCCAAAGCGTGGCTGCATCTGGGTCTCGAGGCGCCGGCCCAGCCGGCGGTCCAGCCGCAGCTGTTCGACGGGGAGGGGTGATCCGTGACGCCTTCCGCGGGCATATTCGACGGACGGGAGCACCGGCTGGCGGTGCGGGTCTATTATGAGGACACCGACTTCACCGGTGTCGTCTATCACGCGAGCTATGTGCGCTTTTTCGAGCGCGGCCGGACCGACGCCTTGAGACTGGTTGGGATCGGCCATGCCGACTTGCTGGCCAGGCCCGATCCCTGCGCCTTCACGGTTACACGTCTTGGGATCGATTTCGTAAGCGCCGCGCGCATTGACGACGCCCTCATAGTCCACTCCTGGTTCGAGGCCGTGAACGGGCCGCGCCTCATTCTTCGCCAGGCGATCACCCGTGACGGCGCACCAGTGGCGCGGGCCGATGTGGAAGCCGCGTGTATTCGCCCGGACGGTCGGGCGCGGCGGCCGCCAGCAGAGATGCGCGAGCGCCTTGACCCCTACCTCGCAAAAATGGCGCCGTCATAGTTTAACCACCGGTTAGCGGCATCGCGCGCACCCTTGAACGACAACCCGCAAAAGGCCTCCGATGAATCCCGCCGGCGCCATCACGCCCGACACCTTTTCCCTCGTTCACCAGTTTCTGCACGCCAGCTGGGTGGTGAAGGGCGTGCTGGTCGGGCTGGCGCTCGCCTCGCTGTGGTCCTGGGCCGTGATCATCGACAAGGCGGTGCGCATCACCACCCTCAACCGAGCGGCCGACCGGTTCGAGGCCGACGTCAATTCGGGGCGGTCTCTGGAAGAGGTGGCCGCCGAGGCCGGTGCGACACCCCGTTTCGCTCTGCCCGGCATGCTTCAGGCGGCCTTGCGAGAGTGGAAGGAGGCGCGGACCAAGGGCCTGCTCACCCCGCCGCAGGGAGATTCACAGGTCGCCTTCCTGATCGAGCGCATCAACCGGGTGCTGGATTCGGCCGTGGCCCGGGAGAGCCAGAGAGTGGAGGAGGGTCTGGGGACCCTCGCCATCGTGGCTACCGCCTCGCCGTTCATCGGCCTCTTCGGCACGGTCTGGGGCATCATGACCGCCTTTCAGGCCATCGCCTTGGAGAAGAACACCAATCTGTCGGTGGTGGCCCCGGCCATCGCCCAGGCGTTGTTCGCCACCGCGGTGGGGCTGGCCGCAGCGATCCCAGCCTATATCGCTTACAACAAGTTTTCCACGGACGCCGGGCGTTACACTGCGCGCCTGGAGGGTTTCGCCGACGATCTTGTGACGGCGATCCAGCGCCGCGTGGCTGAGCGGCTCTAGATCCATGGCGCTTTCGGTTCACGACGCGTTTTCGGCGAGCCGGCGCCGGGGGAGCCGCACCCGCCGTGGACGGCGTGCGGCGCTTGCCGAGATCAACGTCACGCCGCTGGTGGACGTGATGCTGGTGCTGTTGATCATCTTCATGATCTCCGCGCCGCTGCTCACCGCGGGTGTCCCGCTGCAGCTCCCGAAAACCGAGGCGGGGGCCATGCAGAATCAGGCTCAGCCGATCACGGTCTCGGTCCGAGCCGACGGGACGATCTTCCTCAACGAGACCCAGACACCCTTCACCGCGTTGTCGCCCGCCCTCGCGGACCTGGCGGGCGCGGGCCCTGCCAAACCGATCTATGTGCGGGCGGACGGACGCGCGCCCTACGCGATCGTGGCCCAGGTGATGGCCGCGCTCTCGGCCTCGGGGTTCACGTCAATCAATCTCATTACCGACACCGGCGGCCCCTCTTCGGGGTCGCACGAGGACCGCGGGGCGGCGGCGGCCCCGTGATGGCGGCGGTCCGGCGGCGCGACAACATGGCGCCCGCCCTGGCGGCGGCGCTAGTGCTCCACGTCGGTCTGTTTCTCGCCCTCATCTCGTTTTCGCGGCCATCCGCGTTGCCCATGGGGACCTCGGTTCCCATCAACATTGTCGCCAGCGGGCCCACCACCGACTCGCGGGCCGCCGAGGAGGCGCCGGTCGCCCAGGACGTCCGCGTGGCGACGCCCGTTCCCGAAGCCAAACCGCCGGAGCCGGCGCCGGCCCAGCCAATCCAAAAGGTGTCTCAACCGCCTCAACCCGCGCCAAAGCCGGTGGCGCAACCCGCGTTGAAGCCGTTGCCTGCAAAAGCCAAACCCACAAAGGACAGCTTCAGCCTGGCTGCGTTGCAGGCGGACGTGGCTGGAAAGAAGGCGTTCAGCCTCAGCGCTCTCCAGGCCGACGTTTCCAAGGCGACGAAGAGCCATCCATCGCGTCCGGCTTTCGCCGAGCGCGGTCCGACGCGGGCGGAAACGGCGACCCAGGCGCGCGTGGACGCGGGGACGGGCGTTTCTCAAAGCGATATCGCCGGGCTCCAGCAGCTGTTGGAGCGGCTGTGGAACCCCGACTGCAGCAACGACGAGAAGGTTGTGATCCCCTACCGATTCACCGTCTCGTTCGATGGCCACGTGCTCGGCCGCGTGGACGTGGGCGCGCGTGAGAACTCGTCAGACCCGGTGGTTGCCGCCGCCGCCAGGCGGGCCATCGACGCGGTGCACGAAGCCACTCCCTATGCGCAGACCTATCGCGGCCAGAACATCACGGGGCGCTTCGACGCGAAAAAGGCCTGCGCTGATAAGAATTAGGGGAGCGGCAATAACCCATCGCTTAGCCTGGAAGCCCGACCAATGAAGAAGCCCATGCGAATCCTGAGCCTCATCGCCGCCCTGGCTGCCGCTTTCGTTCTGGCCACGCCGGCCATGGCCGACATCGTGGTCAATGTGGATCAGGGCGCGACCCAGCCGGTGCCCATCGCCATTCCGGCGTTCTCCGGCGCCGAAGTGGGCGGGCGCATCAGCCAGGTGATCGCTGGCGACCTTGCCCGATCCGAGCTCTTCCGGCCGCTGGATCCGGCCAGCTTTCAGGAGCAGATCACCGACGCCGGCGTCCAGCCGACGTTCGACAAATGGAAGTCCATCAGCGCCCAGGCCCTGCTTACGGGCCAGGTAGTGAACGACGCCGATGGACGCCTGCGAGTCGATTTCCACCTTTACGATGTCTATGCCGGTGAGGAGCTGCTCGGCTTGCAGTTCACCACGACGCCGGAGAACTGGCGACGCCTGGCCCACAAGGTAGCCGACGCCGTCTATGAGAAGCTGACCGGCGCCCCCGGCTATTTCGACACCCGCGTGGTCTTCGTGGCCGAGAGCGGCAGCCGGGCCCATCCCGTACGTCGCCTGGAGATCATGGACCAGGACGGAGCCAACCCCAGCTACCTCACCGACGGCTCGACCCTGGCCTTCACTCCGAGATTTTCCGCCAACAGCCAGGAGATCACCTATATGGCGCTGCGCCCCTCCGGCTCGAGCGTCTATCTGCTCAACATCGATACCGGCCGCCAGGAGGCTTTGGGTCATTTTCCGGGCATGGTGTTCGCGCCGCGCTTCTCGCCCGACGGGAACCGCGTCGCCTTCTCGGTGGAGAAGGACGGCAACACCGACGTCTATCTGATGGACCTGGCCAGCCACGCCACGCGGCGCCTGACCACCGATCCAGGCATCGACACATCGCCATCCTTTTCGCCCAGCGGCGGCGAGATCGTGTTCAATTCCGACCGTGGCGGCGGACCGGAGCTCTATGTGATGGGCGCCGACGGCTCGAGCCAACGCCGTATCTCGTTCGGGGCCGGCCGCTATACGACGCCGGTGTGGAGTCCAGACGGCAAGTGGATTGCCTTCACCAAACAGGATGGGGGCGCATTCCACATCGGCGTCATGAAGCCCGATGGGAGCGGCGAGCGGCTGCTCACCTCAAGCTACCTCGACGAGGGCCCGTCCTGGGCTCCCAACAGCCGGGTGATTATGTATTCGCACCAGGCTCCCGGCGCAGGCGCCCATCTCTATATGGTCGACATCTCCGGCCGCGCGCCGCAACCAGTACCGTATCCGCTGCAGGCGTCCGACCCGGCCTGGTCGGCGTTGCTGCCGTGAGCGGCGCGGGATCTGGGCTCCGGGACGGCGCCACCGCCACGCGCTCGTCAAACTCTTGTGATTCCACCCGGTGCGCCTCTCTATGGCTAACAGGAACACCTTGAGCGTATGGGGATTTAGCAAGCATGGCCGCAAGAACGAGGATCGCTTGAAATGACTCCTGGAATGCAACGGGCCGCAAGGCTGACCCTGATTGCTCTGGCGGGCGCCTCGATGGCCGCCTGCTCGTCGCATCCCAAGCCCATGGGACCCGTGGCGACATCGAGCACTCCGTCGCAACCAGGGTCCGGCGCCTATGCCGCGCCCTCGCCCGCGCCGGTGCAGCAAGGCCAGATGTCGGGCCAACCGTCTCCGGGTTCCGAGCGCGACTTCGTGATCAATGTGGGCGACCGGGTCTATTTTGATTTCGACAAATTCAATGTCCGCGACGAGGGCCGCCCAATCCTCGACGCCCAGTCTGCTTGGCTCAATCGCTACCCCGCCGTGCGCGTGCGCATCGAAGGCAATTGCGATGAGCTCGGCACCCGAGAATACAATTTCGCGCTGGGCGCCCGGCGGGCTGCCTCGGTCAAGGACTACCTGATCGAGCATGGCGTCTCCGGCGCACGCATCGATACGGTTTCCTACGGCAAGGAACATCCGATCGACACCAGCGGCGGCGACGAGGCCGCGGCGCACAACCGAAACGCCCATACGGCGATCACCTCCGGCGGTGCCTGAGATCGCCATGCGCAAGGCGACACGGGTTGGTGCGGCCCTCGCCATCGTCCTGGTTCTCGCCGGCGGGGCTCTCGCCCAGACGGCCATGGGCGACAGTCTGGATGAGCACTCGGCCAAGCGCCTCGACAATATGGAGAAGGTCGTGCGCGAGCTGCGCGCCATCATCTTCCAGGGCCGAGAGACCGGTCAGCCGGTGGTCATTCAACCGGCCGAGACACAGGGCCAGATCAACGCGCTGACCGACCGCGTCAACGACCTCGATCGCACGCTCACCGGCATGAACGGCCAGATGGAAGTGGTGCGACACGATCTCGATCAGACTCGGGCCGACAGCAACGACCTGCGCGCGAAGAACGCCGCTCTGAAGGAGGAAGTGGATACGCTCGAGCAGAAAGTTCAGAACCTGAACACGCCCCCGCCGCCCGTGCCGGAGGCCGCGGCGCCCACCGCTCCTCCGCCGCCGTCGGACGACCCTGCCGCCGCCTTCGCCGCCGCCAAGACGCTGTGGCAGTCGGGAGACAACACGGGGGCCGAGGCCGCTTTCCGCGGTTATTCGGATCATTTCGGGGGCAGCGCTCGGGATGCGGAGGCTCACTACTATCTCGCCAAGACCCTGCTGGCCCGGCAGGCGTGGCCTGAGGCGGCCACGGCCGACATCGGCGCCATTCGCGGCTGGCCTCAGACCCGGTGGGCGCCCGACGCCGTGCTCGACCTCGCGCGCGCCCTGGCGGCCATGGGTAAAGCCGCCGACACCTGTCAGACGCTGGACGAACTGACGAAGCGCTATCCCAAGGCGCCGCCAACAGTGCTGAAGGATGCGCGGGCGTTGCGCACGCAGGCCGCCTGTGGGTGAGCGACCTCGTCTCTAGCCTCGTCGCGCGCGAGCTCGATGGGCGCCTGGCGCACGGCGCGGCGGAGCCCCTGGCGGTGGCGTTCTCGGGCGGTGGCGATTCCTTGGCGTTGCTGCTCGCCGCCAAGGCCTGGGCCGACGAGGCCGGCCGCCGCATCGTGGCGTTTACCGTCGACCACCAGCTTCTGGACTGGAGCGGCGAATGGGTCGCCTGGTGCGCCGCGAGGGCGGGGAGGATCGGAATCGATCATCGCGCCCTGGCCTGGGAGGGCCCTAAACCGTCCACGGGCGTGCCGGCCGCCGCCCGCGCCGCCCGACACCGCCTGATCGCCGAGGCAGCGCGCGAGGCCGACGCGAAAGTCGTCCTCTTTGGTCACACCGCCGACGATGTGCTGGAAGCTGAGGCCATGCGCGCCGACGGCGTGCGTATCTCCTCGCCGCAGGTCTGGTCACCCTCGCCGGTATGGCCCGAGGGCCGTCGTCTCTTCATCCTCCGGCCGCTGATCACCGCCCGCAGGTCTGAGCTGCGCCACTGGCTCCGCGCCATGGGCGAGACCTGGATCGACGACCCCGTCAACGAAGACATGCACCAGCCGCGCGCCAGGGCGCGCGCCGCCCTTGCCGGTGCGCGGCGGGATAGGAGTGAGGTGGAGGCGGCGCAGGTGATCCCAGCGTTCGGTTGCAGTTTCGGACCAGCCGGTGAGATCGTGCAGTTGCGTCCGTTCCGGGGACCGGCTTCCGAGTTGCGGGACTGGCTTGGGGTCGCTGTGGTCTGCGCCGCCGGCGCCGAGCGGCCGCTGAGGCGCGAACCCTTGAGGCGACTGGCTGAGCGCCTCACGAGCAATGAAGCCTTCGCCGCCACGCTGGGAGGCGCGCGCATCATCGCCAGTGAATCGAAAGTCACGCTTTGCCGGGAGACTCGTGACCGCCGTGGCCGCTCCTGCGCCGCCATCGAACTGACGCCCGGCAGGCTGCTCGTCTGGGATGGTCGCTTCGAGGTTCTGGCGCACGAGGGTGGCTTCAGCATGACCGCACTCGGCGGCCACGCCTCACGTCTCAATGCCGAGGCCCGTGGTCGGCTGGCGATGGTTTCTTCGGCCGCCCGTGCGGCGCTGCCGGCGGTGATCGACAAGGCTGGCGCCGTCTCCTGCCCGACGCTCGTGCGTGACCCACGCTTCGAGGTCCGCAGTCTCGCCCTGAATCGAATGGCTGGCGTCTTCGACATGATCGAGAACGAGGCGCGGATTGACTTGTTCGCTTGATGGGGTCCAACCGAGACGGTGACCTCGTTCTACGATCGCTACGTCCTGCCGCACTTCATCAACTGCGCCTGCGGCTCCAAGCCGATCCGCTATCAGCGGCGCAAGGTCGTGCCGCGCGCCAGCGGGCGTGTGCTGGAGCTTGGCGTCGGCGGCGGTCTCAACCTGGCCTTCTATGACGCCGCTAAGGTGGTCAGCGTCACCGGTGTCGATCCGTCGGAGAGCCTGAGGCGCAAGGCGCTTGAGGCGCCCAGGCCGGAGGGCCTTCAGGTCGAAGTGCGTGATGGCGAGGCCGAGGCGCTGCCCTTTGAAGACGGCGCCTTCGACACCGTGGTTTGTACTTTCACCCTGTGTTCGGTGCGCTCACCCGCCGCGGCCCTGGCCGAGGCTCGCCGGGCCCTGAAGCCAGGCGGGATCCTGCTGTTTTCTGAACACGGCCTTTCCCCGGACGCCGACGTCCAGCGCTGGCAGAGGCGCCTGGAGCCGATTTGGAAGCCGCTCGCCGGCGGTTGTCACCTGACCCTTCCGGTGGCCGCCTCGATCAAGGCCGCCGGCTTCACCCTCGCCGAAGTCGAAACCATGTATCTGCCCGGAACGCCTCGCCCGCTGGGTTGGGCGGAGTGGGGCGTGGCGCGGCCCGCCTGAGCCGCCAAGGTCAAATATTGGAACAACGCCATGGGTCCGGTCTAGCGGAGACGCGGGTGAGTCAGGCGCCCCGCACCCGACCTTCCGCCTGACCGGTGCGACCTACCTCACCGCCGAGGGCGTGATGATCCCTGCGGCGGTGTGGATCGCCACCGCCCGCGTTCAGTAGGTTCCGTAGGCGTACGGAGCGGGCCGGGGATAGCTGTACGGCGTCGGGCGGCGCACCCAGCGATAACCGTCCCAGACCCAACCGCGATTGGGCAGCGGAGCATAGTATTGGGCGGGCGCGTAGCTTTGCGGCGGCACGTAAGCGGGGGCGTAGTACTGGGCGGGCGCGCCGTAGCCGTACCGAGGCCCAGCGTACGTGAATGGTGGTGCGTCGTTGCGGACGGCGTAGCCGCTAGGGCAGCCCGGAGCGGTGGAGCTGGCCCCGATGGCCGCGCCGGCCGTAAGGCCCAGAGAGCCGCCGAACAGCATCCAGGCCCCGCGCGCGGCCCAACCGGCGATGCTGGCGCCCATAAGCACCCCGGCGACTCCGCCGATGATCGCGCCGGTGGCGATGTTGTTGCTGTGCTGGGTGACGCAATTGTGCATCTCCCACTCGGCGTACTGCTGGCGATAGGCGTTGTAGTCGGGCGGCGCGGCCTGCGGCTGCGGGGCATACTGCGCGGGCGGGGCGCCGTTCTGGCCATAGGCGTAGGGCGCGCTCTGCGCGCTCGCCGCCGACGGCTCGATGACCATGGTCACGGCCGAAAGAGCAGCCAAGACCACCGGGCCGCTGACGAAACGCCAGTCGTTCATTGTCCAATATCCCTCTGTAACGGCGACCGCGCGTCTCACGCCGCCATTGTAGCCGTGATCGCTAGAAGCCTCAGGCTGAACCTACTGTGAACGACACTCAGTTCCAGATTGGCGCCGTTCTCAGCGACTGTCCGCCACCATCGCTATTGAACGGTGACGATCTTGAGTCTGCCCGACGGATATCGACGGATCAGCATCGTGGCCCTCCCAACGAGGTTTGCTTCGGGAACAAAGCCGACGCCGCTCTCGTCGCCTATCTGAGCGTCTAGTCGCTGATCCCAGCCACAACCGCCCAGCGTTAGGTCATTGGCCGGCAGGCGAGGATCGAAACGGCTATCCGCAGAGTTGTCCCGCTTGTCGCCCAGGAAGAAATAGCACCGCGATGGGACAACATAGACTCCCGTGTTGTCCTGCGGCTCTCCAGCCCCGTGCACCTGAACGAGGTAAGATCGACCCTCGGGAGTGGACTCGCGCACGAGCGTGGCTTGTTCAGGATAGCCGCGGTCTTCGGTTGTGATCGATCCTTGGATATGCCGCGAGAGCGGGACCCCGTTGATCAGCACAATTCCGCGTTGAATCTGCATTTTGTCGCCGGGCATGCCAACGAGGCGCTTGATGTAGGAGGTGCGACCGTCGCGCGGCAGCTTGAATACAACCACGTCTCCACGGTTCGGCGAGTGGAGCGATATCCGACCCCGAATTCCCGCAGGGCTGCCGATAATGGAATGCCGACTGTAGCCGTAAGCGCTCTTGGACACGATGACGTAGTCGCCTTGGCGCAGGTTCGGCTCCATGGCTGCGGACGGAATTGTGTATGGCTCAAAGGCCAGCGTTCGGATTGCGAGAGGCGCCACGACGATGGCCAACAAAGCGAGAAGCAACGCCGCCACCGCCAAGACTACGAGCGCCCCTCGTTTCATCATTCCCCCCACAGCCGAGATCTCAGTTCCAGATCGGCGGCCGCTTTTCCTTCCAGGGCGCTTCCTTTTCCAGCTGGCCAGCGAGGCGGAACAGCGTGGCCTCGTCGGCGTAGCGGCCGGTGAACATCATGCCGATGGGCAGTCCGGAGGCCGACCAGGCGAGCGGCAGGGACATGGACGGCTGGCCGCTGACGTTGAACGGCGGCGTGTAAGGAAAGGCCTGGGCCTGGCGGCGGTTTAGTTCGCGCGGCTCGAGTCCCGCGGGGTCGATCCAGCCGATGGGCGGCGCGGGCATGCCCATCACCGGGCTGAGATAGACGTCGCAGGTCTCGAAGAAGGCATTGATCCGCCGGCCCCACAGGCGCCGGTCGATCATGCCCTGCATGGCCTGCGCGCCGGTGACCCTCCGGCCGGCGTTGAGGGCGGCCCAGGTGAGCGTCTCCAGTTCGTCCGGCTCGGGCTCGCGGCCGAGGCGCTCGGCCCACCGCGCCAGATCGGCGGCGAAGTTGGCCGAACCTGCTCGCCCGACCTCGCGATAGAAGGCCATGTAGTCGATGCCGAGGCCCTCCGGGACCACCTCGTGGCCCAGGCGGCTGAGCAGGTCCGCGGTGGCGTTGAGCGCCGCCATGACCTCTGGATCGATCTCGCGCCCGGAAGGGGTCTCGGCCGAGAAGGCGATCTTCAGGCGCCCCGGCGAGCGCCCAACCTCCTCGGCGTAGGGCCGGTCCTTGGGCGGCGCCGGATAGGGCGCGCCCGGCGCCGGAACGCCGGTGTGGTCAAGCATCACCGCGCTGTCGCGAACCGTGCGGCTGACCACATGGTCCACCGTATTGCCATAGGCATTTTCGTCGGGAAGGACGGGGTTGCGATCGCGGGTGACCTTCAGGCCCACCAAACCGCAACAGGCGGCTGGAATGCGGATCGAGCCCAGACCGTCGCTGGCGTGAGCCAGGGGCACGATCCCCGCGGCCACCGCCGAAGCCGAACCGCCCGACGAGCCGCCGGAAATGTGATCTGGGTTCCAGGGATTGCGGCACGGGCCGAGGCGCGAGGACTCCGTGGTGCCGGTGATGCCGAACTCCGGGGTGTTGGTCTTGCCGAGGAAGACGGCGCCGCTGGCGCGGTAGCGGGCGACCAGGCTGCCGTCGGCGGTGTCGGTAAAATCCCGCATGAAGCGGCTGCCGCCAGTCCTGGGCCAACCCGCCACGGCCATGCCAAGGTCCTTGATCAGGAACGGCACGCCCCTGAACGGCCCGTCCGGGAGATCGCCGCGGGCCGCCGCCCGCGCATCGTCATAGGCCTTGTGGACTACGGCGTTCAGCTTGCCGTTATGGCGCTCGACGCGCTCGATCGCCGCCTCGATGAGTTCGCTGGGTTTGACGTCCTTGCTGGCGACCAGAGCCGCCAGGCCGACACCATCATGGTCGGCGTACTCGGCGTTATTCATCGCGTTCCTCCGGAGGCATTGCGTGAGCTTAGCGCAGCACGGGGCCGGCGCCCAAGGGCATGACAATCCGCCCAATTCGACCTCTCTGGCGACCTCATTCTCCGGGGCGACAATCAGGATTCTCGGGGGCGACAATCAGGCGCGTGGCGAAATGGCTCAGGCTGTCCTAAATTAGGGCCGTATCCGGTAGGAAGCCGTCCAAATGAATCTGCGTAATCTCGCCATCTGGGGCGTTGTCGTGGTCGTCCTGATCGCGGTCTACAGCGTCATGACCAACGGCGCACATGGCGGTCAGAACCACCAGATCGCCTACTCCGAGCTCCTGCAGCGCGTGGATAGCGGCAGCATCAAGCAGGCCAAAATCCACGGCCAGACCATCGAGGCCACCGACCGCCAGGGCGCGCTCTATACGGCCACCGGCCCCGCTGACACCACTGACCTGGAACACAGGCTGGAGCAGCACGGCGCCGCCTTTGATTTCGAACAGCCGGGCGCTGGCTTGCTTCCCGCCCTGCTGATGAACCTCTTGCCCATCCTGCTCATCGTCGGCGTGTGGATATTCTTCATGCGCCAGATGCAGGGGGGCGCGCGCGGCGCCATGGGGTTTGGCAAGTCCAAGGCCAGGCTGCTCACCGAAAATAAGAATCGCGTGACCTTCGACGACGTGGCCGGCGTCGATGAGGCCAAGGACGACCTGACCGAAATCGTCGATTTCCTGAAGGATCCGGCCAAGTTCCAACGCCTGGGCGGCAAGATCCCCAAAGGCGCGCTGATGATCGGCCCCCCCGGGACCGGCAAGACTCTGCTTGGCCGCGCCGTGGCCGGCGAGGCGGGCGTGCCATTCTTCTACATTTCCGGCTCGGACTTTGTGGAGATGTTCGTGGGCGTAGGCGCGAGCCGCGTGCGCGACATGTTTGAACAGGCCAAGAAGAACGCGCCGTGCATCATCTTCATCGATGAGATCGACGCCGTCGGCCGGCACCGTGGCGCGGGCCTTGGCGGTGGCAACGACGAGCGCGAACAGACCCTCAACCAGCTTCTCGTCGAGATGGACGGTTTCGATCCCAACGAGAGCATTATCGTCATCGCCTCGACTAACCGTCCGGACGTGCTCGACCCGGCGCTGCTGCGTCCTGGCCGCTTCGACCGCCAGGTGGTGGTGCCGAACCCGGACGTGGGCGGGCGCGAGCAGATCCTGCGCGTCCACATGCGCAACATTCCCCTGGCCTCCGACGTGGACGTGAAGATCATCGCCCGCGGCACGCCGGGCTTCTCCGGGGCCGATCTCGCCAATCTGGTCAACGAGGCGGCGCTGATGGCCGCCCGGCGCAACCGTCGCATGGTTCTCCAGCGGGATTTCGAGGAGGCCAAGGACAAGGTGATGATGGGCGCCGAGCGCAAGTCCATGGTCATGAGCAATGAGGAAAAGCGCACGACCGCCTATCACGAAGGCGGTCACGCCCTGGTGGCGCTGTCGGTGCCGGCCGCCGATCCGGTGCACAAGGCGACGATCATCCCGCGCGGCCTGGCGTTGGGCATGGTCATGCAGCTGCCCGAGGGCGACCGCTATTCCATGAGCTACGAGCAGATGACCTCGCGGCTGGCCATCATGATGGGCGGCCGCACGGCCGAGGAACTCATCTTCGGCAAGGACAAGATCACTTCGGGCGCCTCCAGCGACATCTCGGCCGCAACGGCCCTGGCGCGCAACATGGTGACCCGCTGGGGCTTTTCCGATGAACTGGGCCTGGTCTCCTACGGCGACAACCAGGAGGAGGTGTTCCTGGGCCACTCGGTGGCGCGCACCCAGAACGTCTCCGAAGACACGGCGCGCAAGATCGACTTTGAGGTCCGCCGCCTGGTGCAGACCGCCTATGACGAGGCGCGGCGCATCCTGACCGAACGTCTCGATGATCTGCACACCCTGGCCAAGGCGCTCCTGGAATATGAGACCATGGGCGGCGACGAGATCATCGCCGTGCTCAAGGGCATAAAGCCCAATCGCGACGAGCCTCAGGCCCGCGCGCCGGACCGCCCGCGCGTCTCGGTGCCCCTGGCCCCCCGTCCCGACCCCGAACTGGCGCCGGGCTAGGACATCTCCCCCACAGGGAGAGGGATCGAATGTCTCGTCCCCTGGTCATGGGAATCTTGAACCTGACGCCGGACAGCTTTTCCGATGGCGGGGCGCTGGCCTCTTCGGAAGCGGCGGCCGAACGTGCGGCGGCGTTGGTCGCGCAAGGCGCGGACTGGCTGGACGTGGGTGGTGAATCTACGCGCCCTGGCGCTGGGCCGGTCTCGGAGGCCGAGGAGCTGGCGCGAGTGATCCCGGCCGTCCGGGCTATTCGCGCGAAGTGCGCGTCGCCAATCTCTGTGGACACCACGAAGCCAGCCGTGGCGCGCGCCGCCATGGCCGCCGGGGCGACGCTGTGGAACGACGTGGCGGGCCTTCGCGCTCCGGGGGCCCTGCAGGCCGCGGCGGAACTTGGATGCGACGTGGCGCTCATGCATATGCAAGGCGAGCCCGCGACGATGCAGGACGATCCGCGCTATGACGACGTGGTGGCCGAAGTGACGGAGTTTCTTGAAGGCCGCGCTCAGGCCGCACTAAGCGCCGGCGTGGCGCGGGGGCGCATCTGGCTCGATCCCGGGATCGGCTTCGGCAAGACGTTGGCCCACAATCTCGCCCTGCTGCGGGGTTTGCCTAAGCTAGTGGCGCTTGGTTTTCCGGTGCTCGTGGGCGTGAGCCGCAAGGGCATGATCCGCGCCCTCGACCCCTCGGCGGCGACCGCCGACGATCGTCTGGGCGGCTCGCTGGCCATCGCGCTCGCCGCGGCGCGCGCCGGCGCCTCCATGATCCGCGTCCATGATGTGCGCGAGACTGTCCAGGCCCTCGTGGTTGACCGGGCGATCCATGGATGAGTTCCTCGGCCGCGTGCTGATCATCGCCGGTTCGGACAGCGGCGGCGGAGCGGGCGTTCAGGCCGACATCAAGACCGTGACGGCTTTGGGCGGCTACGCGGCGAGCGCCATCACCGCCATTACAGTCCAGAACACCCAGGGCGTCACCGCCATCCACCCGATTCCACCGGCGATCGTGGAGGCTCAGGCGCAGGCGGTGCTCACTGACATCGGCGCTGACGCCATCAAGATCGGCATGCTGGGCGAGGCGGCCGAAGCTGTGGCGCGGGTGCTAGAGGCGTGGCCGGACATCCAAGCCGTTATCGATCCGGTGATGATCGCCAAGGGTGGCGCCGCTCTGGCTGACGACCGCGTGGTCGCCATTTTGCGGGAGCGGCTCGTGGGCTGCGCCGCACTCCTCACACCCAATGCCCCGGAGGCCGCGGCGCTGACGGGCCTCGCCGTCAAAACCACGGACGATCTTCGCCGCGCCGGCGAGGCGCTGCTGGCCGCCGGCTGCCGCGCCGTGCTCATGAAGGGCGGACACATAGCCGGCGACAGAGTGACCGACGTGCTCATGACCGCCGCCGGCGAAGCCACGTTCGAGGGTCCGCGCATCGCCACGCGCCACACCCACGGCACCGGCTGCACCCTGGCGTCGGCCTGCGCCACGGGCCTCGCCCAGGGCCTGACATTGGAAGCGGCGGTCGCCCGGGCGTGGGGCTATGTGGCCGAAGCCATCCGCCGCGCGCAGGGCCTCGGCGCGGGGGCCGGACCTCTGGACCACGCCTGGCCACTGAGAGAGCGATGAGCGAGCTCGAGGACCGGCTCGTCGCTATCCTCGAAGACGCGCCGGGTCTCATGCGCGTCATGGCTGTCGCGCGTGAATTGGGTCTCCCCGACTGGATGATCTTTTCCGGCGCTATCTATCAGCCGGTGTGGAACAGGCTCACCGGACGGCCGCTGGAACATGGCCTCAAGGATTACGACCTCGCCTATTTCGACGGGAGCGACTTGAGTTACGAAGCTGAAGACGCGGTCATCCGCCGCGTAGCCGCCGCCTTCGATACGCCGCTCAAGGAAATGATCGAGGTGCGAAACCAGGCGCGCGTCCATCTGTGGTTTGAGGATCACTTCGGCGAGGCCTATGCACCGCTCAGTTGCAGCGCCGAGGCTCTGGACCGCTTTACCGCCCCGGCCTTCGCAATCAGTGCGCGTCTGGAGATGGACGGCCGCCTCTCGATCATCGCCCCGTTCGGCCTGGAAGATTTGTTCGCCCTGCGCCTGCAGCCCAATCCGACCAGGCCCTCGCCCGCCTTCGCCCGCACGGTCGAGGCTGCCCGCCGCCGCTGGCCGGAGATCACGGTGGAAGGGCTCTTGGGCTAGGCCCGACCGGCCCTATATCCAACTTCCCGCCCCTGCAGGAGAGCCGCCCATGCGCCAGTGGATGATCGACGCCTTCGCCGCCAGGCCGTTTCGCGGCAATCCCGCCTGCGTGGTCGCGCCGTTCGAGGCGTGGCCCGAGGATGCCTGGATGCAGTCGCTGGCGGCCGAGAACAATCAGGCGGAGACGGCGTTCCTGCTGACCACGAACGAGGCGCACAGGTTCGGCCTCCGCTGGTTCACGCCGGCCACCGAGGTCCCTCTGTGCGGCCACGCCACCCTGGCCAGCGCTCACGCTCTGTTTGAAGAAATCGGCCTCGCGCTGGACGAGGTGGCCTTCGACACCCGCTCGGGCGTGCTCACGGTGAAGCGCGCCGCGGCCGGTTACGAGATGGACTTTCCCGCCGACCCGCCCAAGCGCGTCGACGCGCCCGGCGAACTCGCCGAGGCCCTGGGCGCCGAGCCGGTGGAGACCTGGGCGGGGCAGTATCTCATCGCCATCCTGAAGGATGAAGACGCCGTGCGCCGCCTGAACCCCGACATTCGCGCCCTGAAGCCCATCTCGGCCGGCGCCACCGGAGGCCGCGGCAATGTCGGTGTTTCCGCCCTGACCACAGGCGGCGACTATGACGTGGTCAGCCGGTTCTTCGCGCCGGGATCCGGCATCGACGAAGACCCAACGACCGGGTCATTGCACTGCATCCTCTCGCCGCTGTTTTCAACCAAGCTTGGCCGCGCGACGCTGAAGTTCCACCAGGCCTATCCCGGGCGCGGCGGCGATCTCGAGTGCGAATTGGCTGGCGACCGCGTTCGCCTGCGCGGATCGGCGGTGACTGTGCTGGAGGGAACCTTGAGGCTCTGAGGGCGGCGCGCGGGGCGGCCGGACGCGTAAAACCGTTCCCTTTTCGGACCGAACCGCCTATAGGAGACGCCTCAACCGCCCGGCCGCAAGGCCGGGCGCCGCCGTTTTAGGGACCGCGTCATGAACGACATTCTCATGCCCAAGGCGACCGCCGTGTGGCTGGTCGACAACTCCTCCATGACCTTCGAGCAGATAGCCGATTTCTGCGGCCTGCACCCGCTCGAGGTGAAGGGCATCGCCGATGGCGAGGTGGCGCGCGACATCCGCGGCGCTGACCCCATTTCCAACGGCCAGCTGACCCGCGAGGAGCTGGACCGCGCCCAGGCCGATCCCAAATATCGCATGAAGGCGCAGAAGAGCCGCCACGCCGAGATGCTGAAGCCCGCCCGCAAGGGTCCGCGCTATACGCCTGTCTCGCGCCGTCAGGATCGTCCTGACGCCATCGCTTGGTTCGTGCGCAACCACCCCGAGGTCAGCGACGCCCAGATCTCCAAGGCGCTCGGCACCACTAAGGCGACCATCGACCAGGTGCGCAACCGCACGCACTGGAACTCCACCAACGTCAAGCCGGTTGACCCGGTCTCCCTGGGCCTCGTCACCCAACTCGAACTGGACGCCCTGGTGAAGAAGGCCTCGGAAAAGAAGGCCCGCGAGGACGCCAAGCGCAAGGTCGACCAACCCGAGGGTCCGGCCCTGCTCCCGGCGGCAGAGCCGGAAGAGGTGGAAGCCGAAGTCGAGGCCTGATGCTCTTGGCCTGAGGGCCCCGGCGAGCCATAGGGGGTCATGCATGTCATGGCGCTCCTGTTCGCCGCCGCTCTGTGGGCGGGAATCCAGAACGCCCTGGCGGGTGGGGGTTCGTTCGTCACCCTGCCGGCGCTGATCTTGACCGGCCTCGACGCGCGCGCGGCCAACATAGCCTCAACCATCGCCCTGTTCCCCGGCCAGACCACCACCGGTTGGGTCGGTCGCAAGATGGCGACCGGCGCGGCCGGCCTGTCGCTGCGCGCCCTCGTCGTCATCAGCCTCGTGGGCGGGGCCATCGGCGCCGGGCTTCTGCTCGCCACACCCTCCGGCTTTTTCGCGCGCATGGTGCCGTGGTTGGTGTTGTTCGCCACGGGCCTCTTCGCCTACGGCAGCTTCTTCCGCAAACAGAGCGAGGGAAGCTCGGGCCACGGCCCAGTCGTCGCCGGCGGCCTGCAGTTCCTGATCGCCATCTACGGCGGTTATTTCGGTGGCGGAATCGGCTTTCTGATGCTGGCCGCATTGACCGCCGCGGGCGTCGCCGTGCGCACGGCGGGCGCCACCAAGAACATCCTGGCGTCGGTGATGAACCTGAGCGCGGTGGCCGTCTTCCTGTTTACCCCAGCCATTCCCTGGTCGCGCGTGGCCGTGGTCGCCGTGGGCGCGATCATCGGCGGGTTCTTCGGCGCCCTTCTGCTGAAACGCGTGGACGAGCGCCTGATCCGCGGCTTCGTGGTCATCCTGGGCCTCATCCTCACCGTGGGCCTGTTCCTGCGCGCGGGGAAATGATGGCCAGGGCCAACCTCGACATATCCGCCGGCCGCGCCGCCTTCGGCGAAGACCCGGCCGCCTACCATGACGCCCGGCCGCCCTATCCGGAGGCGGTGTACGAGCGGCTTGTGGACCGCATGGGCCTCGGGCCTGGAACCACAATGTTCGAGATCGGGCCGGGCACGGGCCTCGCCACGGCCCGGCTGCTGGCGCTCGGCGCCGACGCGCTCATCGCCGTCGAGCCGGACGCGCGCCTCGCAGGGCATTTGCGCGCCGCGCTGCCCGATCCAGCCCTCACCATCCTGAACGTGACGCTGGAGGACGCGGAGCTTCCCCCGTCCAGCTTCGACGTCGGCGCGGCGGCGACGTCGTTCCATTGGCTGGAGCAGGGGCCCGCCTTGGCCAAGGTGCGCGCCGTGCTGCGCCCGGGTGGATGGTGGGCGATGTGGTGGAACAACTTCGGCGCGGAGGGAGCGCCCGACCCGTTCCAGGCGGCCACGCGGCATCTATTCGCCGCGACGCCGCGCGCGCCCTCGCACGGTCGTAAGGGCGGTCCGTCCTTCGCCATGGACCGCGAAGCGCGTCTGGCTGACCTCGAAGCCGCCGGTTTTACCGAGGCCGAAGTCGACTTCTGGCCCTGGACGATCATGCTTGAGACACCACGCCTCGTCGCCCTCTACGCCACGTTCTCGCCGATCCAGACCCTGGCGGCGGATGCACGCGCGGATTTCCTCACCGGCCTTGCGGAGATCGCCGAGCGCGACTTCGGCGGCCTTGTCGAACGCCCATACAGCACCGTGCTCTACACCGCTCGCCGGCCACTCTCGTAGGCTGCGAGAATTCTGGTCTAGGATCGGGCCCATGACCCTCGCCCAATCGCTTATCGCCTTCGTCGCCGCGGCCATGGTGGTGATCGTGACGCCCGGCATGGACACGGCCCTTGTCCTACGCACCGCGGCGGCGGAGGGGCCGAAGCGCGGCCTGCAGGCGGTCGCCGGCATCGCGCTCGGCTGCCTCGCCTGGGGCGCCAGCGTGGCGCTGGGCCTGGGCGTCGTCCTCGTCGCCTCTCACACGGCCTATACGGTGGTGAAGTTGGCGGGCGCGGCCTACCTCGCCTGGCTCGGCCTCAACCTCATCATCCGGCCGCGGGAGGCCCTGGCGCCCGCGGGCGGCGGGGCGCGGAACGGCGGCGCGTTTGGGGCCCTGCGGCGGGGCCTCGCCTCCAACCTGCTCAACCCCAAGGCCGGCGTCTTTTACGTGAGCTTCCTGCCAATGTTCGTGCCCTCAGGATATCCTCTTGCACCCTTTATCTTCCTCCTATGTATCATCCACGTAGCGCTGAGCGTCGCCTGGCTGGGTTTCCTGGCAGCCGCCACCGCCCCGCTCGGCAAGTTTCTGGCCAGGCGTGGAGTGGTGAAGACCCTGGATCGGGTGACCGGAACGGTCTTCCTCGCCTTCAGCGCCCGGCTGGCGCTGTCAGAGCAGGCCTGAACCTACAGAATGAACCGTGAGAGGTCGGTGTTGCGGGCCAGATCGCCCACCAGGCGGCGCACATCTTCGGCGTCGATGGTGATGGCCTCGCCCGAGCGGTCGGAGGCGGTGAAGCTGATGTCCTCCACCACCTTCTCGAGCACGGTCTGGAGCCGCCGCGCGCCGATGTTTTCCACCGCCCCGTTCACCTCCACGGCGGCGTCGGCCAGGGCGTCGAGGGCGCCCTCGGTGAAGGTGATCTTGACCCCTTCGGTCTGCAGCAAGGCCTGATGCTGGCGGATGAGGTTGGCCTCGGGCTCAACCAGGATGCGGCGCAGGTCGTCACGGGTGAGCGCCTTCAGCTCCACGCGGATGGGGAGGCGTCCCTGAAGCTCGGGCAACAGGTCCGAAGGTTTGGCGACGTGAAAGGCGCCCGAAGCGATGAACAGAATGTGGTCGGTCTTCACCGGTCCGTATTTGGTCGAGACGGTGGTCCCCTCGACGAGCGGCAGCAGGTCGCGCTGCACGCCTTCGCGGGAGATGTCGGCCCCGGCGCGGTCGGAGCGCGAGGCCACCTTGTCGATCTCGTCGATGAACACGATGCCGGCGTTTTGGGCGAGGTCCAGCGCCTCGGCGGTCACCGCGTCATCGTCCAGCAGCTTGTCGCTCTCCTCGGCGATCAGAGGCCCCCAGGCGCCGGACACCGTCGTCTTGTGCGCCTTGCGCCGGCCGCCGCCGAAGGCCTTGCCCATGATGTCCGAGAGATTGACCATGCTCATGGACGCGCCCGGCTGGCCGGGAATCTCAAATCCGCCCAGCGGCGAGGAAGTGTCGGGCAGATTGAGCTCCACCTCCTTCTCGTCCAGCTCGCCGGCGCGCAGCTTCCTGCGGAAAGATTCGCGCGTGTTGGCTTGCGCGTTCGCGCCCACCAGGGCGTCCAGCAGACGATCCTCGGCCCCGGCCTCGGCCTTGGCCTTGACGGAGGCGCGGCGCTTCTCGCGCACCATGGCCAGGCTCGCCTCCACCAGATCGCGCACGATCTGATCGACATCGCGGCCGACGTAGCCCACCTCGGTGAACTTGGTCGCTTCAACCTTCAGGAACGGCGCCTGGGCGAGGCGCGCGAGGCGCCGGGCGATCTCGGTCTTGCCGACACCCGTGGGGCCGATCATCAGGATGTTCTTGGGCGTGATCTCGTCGGCGAGGTCGGCGGGCAGCCGCTGGCGCCGCCAGCGATTGCGCAGGGCCACGGCCACGGCGCGTTTGGCGGCGTTGTGGCCCACCACGAAGCGGTCGAGCTCCGAGACGATCTCGCGCGGGGAAAATTCGGTCATGAGCGGGTCAGACGGTCTCCACGACCAGATCCTGGTTGGTGAAGACGCAGATCTCGGCGGCGATAGCCATGGCCCGGCGGGCGATGTCTTCGGCGGTCAGGTCGAAATCCATCAGCGCGCGGGCGGCGGAGAGGGCGAAGGCCCCACCGGAGCCGATGGCGGCCACGCCGTGTTCCGGTTCGAGCACGTCGCCCACGCCGGAGAGGGTGAAGATCGCGCTCTTGTCGGCGCAGATCAGCATCGCCTCGAGGCGGCGCAGATAGCGATCGGTGCGCCAGTCCTTGGCCAGATCCACGCACGCCCTGGCCAGTTGCTCGGGATATTGCTCCAGCTTGGCTTCCAGGCGTTCGATGAGCGTGAAGGCGTCCGCTGTCGCCCCCGCGAAGCCGGCCACGACCTGGCCGCCGGCGAGGCGCCGCACCTTGCGGGCGTTGCCCTTGACGATGGTATTGCCCATGGAGACTTGGCCGTCGCCGGCGATCACCGTCGATCCGGCTTTGCGCACGGCGAGGATGGTGGTCCCATGCCAGTTGGGAAAGGCGTCCTGCATCCGCGCCCATGTGGCGGCGCGGCGGGCGAGGGTCAAGGCGGGTGAGCTTTTCAGATGGCGAAGTCGAGCGATACGCCAGGCATCTGGTGCTGCGCGAGGTGGGCGGCGCCGGCCAGCAGGCCCTCAGCAAGGCGCGCGTTCTGATCATGGGCGCGGGGGGCCTTGGCGCGCCCGCGGCGCTCTACCTGGCGGCGGCGGGCGTCGGCTATTTGCGGCTGGTCGATCCGGACGTGGTGGAGCTTTCCAACCTGCAGCGACAGGTGCTGTTTGACACCGCCGATGTCGGCGCGCCCAAGGCCGAGGTCGGCGCGGGCCGTCTGGCCGCGCTCAATCCGCACGTTGAAATCGAGGCCATATGCGCGCGGCTGGAGCCGGACAACGCCGCCGAACTCATAGCCGGCTGCGACCTCGTGCTCGATGGCACGGACGATTTCGCCACCCGCTTCGCCGTCAACGCCGCTTGCGTGGCGACGGGGGTTCCGCTGGTCAGCGGGGCCATCGGTCGCTGGACCGGCCAGGTGGGCGTCTTCGCCGGGCGGCCCTGCTACCGCTGCCTTGTGCCGGACATTCCGCCGGAGGCCGAAACCTGCGCCGCCGTTGGCGTGATCGGCGCGCTGGCCGGCGTCATCGGCTCGATGATGGCCCTGGAGGCGGTGAAACTCATCGCCCGCGCCGGCGAGCCGCTGACGGGGCGTCTGCTGATCTACGATGCCCTAGCCGCCGAGACCCGCACAGTGACGATCGGCGCCGACCCCGCGTGCCCGGTGTGCGGCCCTAAAGCATCGCCGGGATGATGCGGTCCGGGGGTTTGTGGCCGTCCATCCAGGTGCGGATGTTGATGATCACCTTTTCGCCCATGTCCATGCGGCCCTCGATGGTGGCCGAGCTCATGTGCGGCAGGAGGACCACGTTCGGCAGCTTCAGCAGCTTCGGATTCACCGCCGGCTCGTGCTCATAGACATCCAGTCCCGCCCCGGCCAGTTCGCCGCGCTGAAGCATGCCGGCCAGCGCCGCCTCGTCGATCACCTCTCCGCGGGCCGTGTTGACCACGATGGCGTGCGGCTGAAGCAGCTTCAGACGCCGGGCCGAGAGCAGGTGATAGGTCGCCGGCGTGTGCGGACAATTGACGCTGACCACGTCCATGCGCGCCAGCATCTGGTCGAGGCTGTCCCAGTAGGTGGCTTCCAGCGCCTCGGCGATGTGCGCGGGCACCGGCTTGCGGTTGTGATAGTGGATGGAGAGCCCGAACGCCCGGGCGCGCCTGGCCAGCGCCTGGCCGATCCGGCCCATGCCGACGATGCCAAGCCGCTTGCCGGTCAGGCGCCGCCCGAGCATCCAGGTGGGCGTCCAGCCGTGGAATCCGCCAGCCTGGACGATGTTCGCCCCCTCCACCACCCGCCGCGCGGTGGTGAGGATGAGGCCCATGGCCAGGTCGGCGCTGTCTTCGGTGAGTACGCCCGGCGTGTTGGTGACGATGAGTCCCTTGGCGTGCGCCGCGGGGACATCGATGTGATCGATGCCGACGCCAAAATTCGCGATCATCTTGAGCTTCGGCCCGGCGCGGGCGATCACCTCTGCATCGATTCGGTCCGTGATCGTCGGGGCCAGCACATCGGCGCGATTCATCGCCGACACCAGGGCCTCGACGTCCATGGGCGTATCGTCGAGATTGAGTTCGGTGTCGAACAGCTCGCGCATGCGGGTCTCGACCGCGTCGGGGAGCTTTCGCGTGACGATGACTTTGGGCTTGCGAGGGGCCATGCGAGGTTCTGACAGAGGGTCGCGTGCTGTGGGCGCGGCGAAGAGGCGCTCTCTAACAGAACGGCTTCCCGCGGCAAAGCAAGCGGGACGCGCGCGCGGCGGTCTCAAATTCCTGGCGATGGCGTTTTTGACGGCGGGGCTCGGCGCCTGTGGCGGTCATATGAGCGAGGGGACCGACTGCCCGGCCGCGGACCGCGCCAAGACGGTCTCCGGATTCTGCGTGCCGCGCTGGGTCAGCCTCAGGCACGGCGAGGTCATGGGCCGCAAGGGCCCGGGCAAGGATTATCCGGCCCAGTGGGTCTATCACGTGGAGGGCCTGCCGGTGCAGATCGTGGCCGAGACGGAGGAGTGGCGGCGCATCTGCGATCCGGACGGGGGCGTCACCTGGGTCCACCGCTCCGAGATCGACGGACGGCGCTCGGTGATGTCGCGGGCCACGGTGATGACGCCCATCCGACGCGCGCCGGATCCGGCCGCGAAAGAGGTGGGGCTGCTCAACGCCAGGGCCCTGGCTCCGCTCAAGCGCTGCAAGGGCGACTGGTGCGAGGTGAAGGTGGGCCGCGTGGAGGGTTGGATTTCCACCGACCAGATGTGGGGCGTGGCTCCCGATCGGCAATGTCGTTGAGGCGGCAATGTCGTTGAGGCGCCCCGGCGGGGCGTGTTAGTCAGCCCGCATGGACGCCCTCACTCGCAAGAGCTTTTCCAAAGACGATCTCCTGGCTTGCGCGCGCGGAGAGATGTTCGGACCCGGCAACGCCCAACTTCCGGCGCCGCCCATGCTGATGTTCGACCGCGTCACCAGCGTGACAGCGGAGGGCGGCCTCTTCGGCAAGGGCCAGATCGTCGCCGAACTCGATGTCCATCCGGACCAATGGTTCTTCGCCTGCCATTTCCTGGGCGATCCGGTGATGCCCGGGTGCCTGGGCCTCGACGCCATGTGGCAGTTGGTCGGGTTCTTCCTCGCCTGCAACGGCGCGCGGGGGCGCGGTCGGGCGGTCGGCGTCGGCGAGGTCAAGTTCACCGGCCAGGTGACGCCGACGGTCAAAAAAGTGGTCTATCGCATCGATTTCAAGCGCGTGATCATTCGCAAGTTGGTCATGGGGGTGGCCGACGGGGTGATGGAGGCCGACGGCAAGCCTATCTATGAGGCGCGAGACCTGAAGGTGGGATTGTACAACGCCGCCGACCTCGCCTGAGCGGTCGCCCCGAGGGGGAAGGGAAGAGAACATGCGGCGAGTGGCCGTGACGGGTCTTGGGATTGTCTCCCCGATCGGCAATGACGCCGGCGAGGTGACCGAGGCCCTGCGCACGGCTCGGTCCGGCGTCGTCGCCGCGCCGGAATACGCTGAGCTCGGATTCCGCTGCCAGGTCCACGCCGCGCCCACCATCGACTGGGAGAGCCGTATCGACCGCCGGGCGGTGCGCTTCCTCGCCGCCGGAACGGCCTACGCCCATATCGCCATGCAGGCGGCCATAGCCGACGCCGGTCTCACGGAGAGCGAGATCTCCGACGAGCGGGTGGGCCTCATCGTCGGCTCGGGCGGCCCTTCCACCCACGCCATCGTCGAGGCGGCCGACATCGCCCGAAACAAGGGCGTCAAGCGCATCGGTCCCTTCGCGGTGCCCAAGGGCATGTCGTCCGGCCCCTCCGCGACGCTGGCCACCTGGTTCAAGATCCGCGGGATCAACCTTTCCATCTCCTCGGCCTGCGCCACCTCCACCCACTGCATCGGCTACGGCTATGAACAGATCCAGATGGGCAAGCAGGACATGGTGTTCGCCGGCGGCTGCGAAGAGCTCGACTGGACCTTGAGCTGCCTCTTCGACGCCATGGGAGCCATGTCCTCAGGCTTCAACGACCGTCCCGCCGTCGCCAGCCGGCCATACGACAAGGATCGCGACGGCTTCGTCATCGCGGGAGGGGCCGGGGTGGTGGTGCTGGAAGACCTGGAGCGCGCCCGCGCCCGGGGCGCCAAGATCTGGGGCGAGATCGTCGGCTACTCCGCCAACTCCGACGGCCACGACATGGTCGCCCCGTCCGGCGAGGGCGCGGCCCGCTGCATGCGCGCGGCCATGGCGGGCGCCGGCAACCGCAAGATCGACTACCTCAATCCCCACGGCACCGGCACGCCCGTCGGCGACCTCAAGGAGATGGAGGCCGTGCGCGGGGTGTTCGGCGACAAAGCCCCGCTGATCTCCTCCACCAAGGCGCTCACCGGCCACAGCCTGGGCGCGGCCGGCGCGCAGGAGGCCATCTACAGCCTCTTGATGATGAAGGAAGGCTTCGCCGCCGAGAGCGCCCACATCGACACCCTCGATCCCGCGTTCGAGGATCTGCCCATCCTGCGCCAGCGCCGCGAGACAGCTCTGGAAACGGTGATGTCCAACAGCTTCGGCTTCGGCGGCACCAACGGGTGCCTCGTCATGAGTAGGGCGGACCTTTAGGCCGCGACATTTTTATCCGCAGATGACGCAGATGGGCACAGATGGGGCCTATGGGTTCCCGGCGCGGCGCGAGCTGGAGGCGAGACGTTGTCGCGCGCCTTTGGCGCGCAATCGAAGCTGAAGCGTCGGCGTCTCGGCTTCTTTCATCTGCGTCATCTGTGTCATCTGCGGATAAACAACCGGTAGTTGCCCGCGCGCGCCGCAGCGGTCAAAAAGGCTCCCACTTCATCGGAGACCCGCCGCATGGCCGAAGACTACCTCCTGCCCAAGGGCGAACTCATGCGCGGCAAGCGCGGCGTCGTCATGGGCGTGGCCAATCACAACTCCATCGCCTGGGGGATCGCCGCCCAGCTCGCCGCCCAGGGGGCCGAGGTGGCGCTCCTCTATATGGAGGCCAATGAAAAGCGCGTCCGGCCGCTGGGCGAAAGCATCGGCGTCAAGGTTTGGGCCACCATCGACGCTTCCAGCGACTCCTCCATGGAGGCGGCCTTCAAAGTCGTCGAGGACGCCTGGGGCGGCGTCGATTTCCTGGTCCACGCCATCGCCTACGCCGGCCGCGACCAGATGAAGGGTCCGTTCGTCGAGAACGCCACGCGTGAAGCCTTCGCCCAGGCGCTGGACATCTCGGCCTATAGCTTCGTCGACGCCTCGCGCCGGGCCTCCCGCCTGATGCCGAACGGCGGCTCGATCATCACTCTCACTTACCTCGGCTCCGAGCGCGCCATCCCCAACTACAACACCATGGGCGTGGCCAAGGCGGCGCTGGAGGCGGCCATGCGCTATATCGCGCGCGACCTCGGGCCCCAGGGCGTCCGCGTCAACGCGCTCTCGGCCGGAGTCATGCGCACGCTTTCGCTGGCCGGCATCTCCGGCGGCCGAAGCATGATGGCCCAGGGCCGCGCGCTCAGCGCGCTCAAGGAGGACACCTCCATGGAGGGCGTCGCCGGCTGCGCCCTGTGGCTGCTGTCTGACCTCGGCCGCTCCACCACCGGCGAGGTGGTCCACGTCGACGCCGGCTTCCACATGATGGGCCTGCCCAGCGAGGAAGAGGGGTGACGACGCCGCCCGACCCCGACGTCATCATCGTCGGCGCGGGCATGCCGGGGGCCACCCTGGCGCTCGCTCTGGCCGCCGGCGGCCTCCGGCCCGTGCTCATCGACCCCCTGCCGTTCGACGTCCAGTGCGCGCCCACCTTCGACGGGCGGGCCAGCGCCATCTCCTTCGCCGCTTTCCGCCAGTGGCGGGCGCTCGACGCGGCGAAGTTTCTCGAGGAACACGCCCAGCGCATCGAGGAGATCCTGGTCACCGACGGCCGCGCGCCGGGCGCCGCCGCGCGGGGGCCCTCGCCGGCCTTCCTACGCTTCGATTCCGGCGAGATCGCCGAGCGCTCCCACGGCGAACCCCTGGGCTACATGCTCGAGAACCGCCATATCCGCGCCGGCCTCGCCCAGGCGGTGACCGAGGCCGGCGTCGAAGTGCTGGCCCCGGCCAAGGTCGACGCCGTCACCGTCACCGCCCGATCGGCCGAGGTGCGCCTCGCCGACGGCCGCACATTGCAGGCGCCCCTGGCCGTGGGCGCCGACGGGCGCGGCTCCCTCGTGCGCGGCGCGGCCGGCATCGACACCTTCGGCTGGAGCTACCCGCACACGGCGGTGGTGGCCACGGTCGCCGCCGAGCTCGACCACGAGGGCGTCGCCTACGAGCATTTCCTGCCGAGCGGGCCCTTCGCCATCCTGCCCCTGCCGGGCAAGCGCGCCAGCCTGGTGTGGACCGAAAAGCCGGCGAGGGCGGCGGCGTTGAAGGCGTGCGGCGTGGAGGCCTTCGAGGCCCACCTCGCCCGCCGGTTCGGCCCGTTCCTGGGCCGCGCCACGCTGGAGGGCCCGCGCTTCACCTACCCGTTATCGCTGCAGATGGCCGAGCGCATGACGGCGCCGCGCGTCGCTCTCGTGGGCGATTCCGGCCACGCCATCCATCCCATCGCCGGTCAGGGTCTCAACATGGGCCTGAAGGACTGCGCCGCCCTGGCCGAGGTCCTGGTCGACGCCCTGCGCCTCGGGGAAGACATCGGCGCGCCCACCGTGCTTGCGCGCTATGAGCGCTGGCGCCGCTTCGACAATATCGCCGTGGCCGCCGCCACCGACGCCTTCAACCGCCTGTTCACCACCGACAATCCGGTGGTGCGCGCGGCGCGCGGCGCCGGCATCGCCGCCGTCAACCGCATCGGCCCCGCCCGCCGCCTGTTCATGACCGAAGCCGGCGGCGCGCTGGGTGATCTGCCAAGGTTGCTGAGAGGGGAAGCTCTGTAGAAACTTCCTCCCTCCCCTTTATGGGGAGGGTCGAGACGGCGAAGCCGTCCGGGGTGGGGAAGTGTGGGCCAGTGCGCCGGCCCTAAGAACCCCACCCGTCCCGCGCGATGCGCGGTCCACCCTCCCCATCAAGGGGAGGGAGGTGAAATCTCCTCATCCAGGCTGCGCGCTTCTTCCGGCAGCATGATCGGGACGCCGTCGCGGATGGGGTAGGCGAGGCGGGCGCTTTGGCTGATCAGCTCGCCGCGCTCGCGGTCATAGTCCAGCCGCCCATGCGTCACGGGACAGACCAGGATTTCCAGAAGCTTCGGATCGACGTCGTGCGCGCGCGTGGCCATGGCGTTGGACTACTGGATCGAGGGCGGCGCGTCACCCTCGTCGTCGTCCAGCGCCGCGTCGATGGCCAGCAGCGCCTCCAGCGTCGCCCGCCGCGCGTCCAGGTCCGGCGCCTCCAGCAGCGCCTGTTTTTCCGCCGGCTCGAAGGGCAGCGCCATGGCCAGGCTGTTGACCAGCGCCGGCCCGGGCGCGCTGGCCACCGCATCCCACTCCACGCCCAGATCCTTGGAGTCGAGATAGCGCCGCAGGATCTCCAGGAACGGCGTCCGCTCGAACTCCTCGTCGTCGTCATCGGCGGCCAGGTCGAGCTCGAACGGCGCATAGGCGGCGCGCACCTGGCGGTAGGGCGTGAGGCGCGGGACTTCCTCGCCGGTTTCGAAACGGCACACCCCGGTGAGCGCGATCAGATACTTGCCGTCGCCCGTTTCCGAATAGCTGGTGATCCGGCCGGCGCAGCCCACCCGCGCCAGGCTGGGCTTGGCGCGACCCGAACCCAGGCCCGTCTGCACCATGCCGATCATGCGGTCGCCCGACATGGCGTCGTCGATCATGTTCAGATAGCGCGGCTCGAAGATGCGCAGGGGCAGCACCCCGCCCGGCAGCAGCAGCGCGCCGTCCAGCGGGAAGACCGGGATCACCTCGGGCAGGTCGGACAGTTTGCGGTAGCTCGTCACCGGCGCTCTCCGGGGCTTTCCTTCAGGAAAACAGAATCGACGACAGCCGCCGCCGCCCCTGGCGGGTGATCTCCGACGCCTGGCCGGCGGCTTCGAACACGGTGAGCAGCTGGGCCCGCGCGGCCCCCTCGTTCCAGTCGCGGTCGCGGGCGATGAGATCCAGCAGTTGGTCGGCCGCCTCGGCGAGCTTGCCCTTGGCCGCCAGGGCGGCGGCGAAGTCGGAGCGGGCCTGGTGGTCGTCGGGATTGGCCGCCAGGCGCTTTTCGGCGTCGGCGGTGTCCGACGGCGCCGCTTCGGCGAGCGTAAGAGCCGCGCGCACGCTTTGCAGGTCAGCGTTCTTCGCGCCAGCCGGGGCCATGTCCGCCACCTCCCGCGCCCGCTCAGCGTCGCCGCCGGCGAGGTAGGCCCGCGCCAGCCCGCCGATGGCGTCCAGGTTGTCGGGCGCCAGACTGAGCGCCTGGGCGAAGCCTTGCGCGGCGCCGCCCAGATCCCCGAGCTCCAGTGACTCGCGGCCCTGGGCGATGAATTCGTCCACCTCCGACACCGCCGGCTCCTTCACCAGCTTGTCCACGAACGCCTTGACCTGGCTCTCGGGCAGAGCGCCCGTGAACCCGTCCACCGGCTTGCCGTCCTCGAAGGCGTAGACGGTGGGGATCGACTGCACGCGCAGCTGGCCGGCGAACACCGGGTTCTTGTCCACGTCGATCTTCACCAGCTTGACCGCGCCGCCCGCGGCCTTCACCGCCTTTTCCAGGGCCGGAGTCAGCTGCCGGCACGGGCCGCACCAGGTGGCCCAGAAGTCGACGATCACCGGCTGCACGCGCGAGGCCTCGATGACATCGGCCATGAAGCCGGCGTCCGAGCCTTCCTTGATCACATCGGCAGGTGCGGCGGTCTGGGTGGTCTCCCCGATGAGGGACATAGGGCATCCTTATCTGTTGGCGGCCCTAATGTGGTCGCGGAGGCTGCAGGGTGCAACGGCGCCTTTAACCTCCCCCCCCGGGTCGCACCGCGCGCGGCCCGCCCGGGGCAGGCTCGAGAGGTCGAGACGCGCCGCGAGGCGCGTCCGGGTGAGGGCGTATAACGCCAACCGCGTAACCCCTCACCTTCCCACGACCTCCGGTCGCGGCCCCTTCCTCTCCCTATGGGAGAGGTTTTGGGGCGCCGCCATCCCCGCGAAATCCACGATCAGGGGTTCGACGCCCAGGACGGCCAGGAACCGGCGGAAGCCTTGCTGAGAGACGCTCGTCGTCGCGGTGTTTTCCAGCGGGTGGAAGTTCACCGGATCCGCCTCCGCCAGCGCCCCGTCCAGCACGAACCGCACCCGCCGCGCCCGGTCATTGATCAGCGCGAAGGCGGTGACCGATCCCGGCGTCACGCCCAGCGCCTCTTCCAGCCGCGCCGGCTTGCCGAACGACAGGCGGCCGGAGCCGATCACCGCCGGCAGCGCCTTAAGGTCGATGCGCGTGGTCTGCAGGGCCGAGATCAGCCACAGCGCGCCCCGATGGTCTTCCAGGAACAGGTTCTTGGTGTGGCCGCCCGGCAGTGCCTCCAGCGCCGCGTCGCCCTCGCCCACCCGAAACACCGCCGCGTGCTCCGGCGTGGCGTGCGCGATCCCCTCCGCGTCGAGGAATGCGAACAGCTCGGCCCGCGTTGCGCTCATCGGTTGGACGCCCGCTGGTTGGACGCCGGCCCTGGCCGCGCTAAGGGAGCGCCATGGAACTGGAATGCTTCCCCACCGCCGACCGGCCGCCCGAGATCGTGCCCGGTCGCCCGCAGCGGGCGTGGATGGACGCCTTTTTCGACCGCCATCCCTATCGCTGCCTGCCGCTTACCATGGCCAACACCACCGGCTGGGAGATCCTCTGCCCCGTGGGCTTCACCGCCGAATGGAACGGCGGCCCGGAGCAGACCGACATCACCTTGACCCCCGATCATCCGTTCCCGGAGTTCAAGGACTTCGTGAAGAGTCACTTCTCGCACGGCATCGTCACCTTTCATCCGGGCTACCTGTTTCGCACGCCGGACGGCTGGTCCATGTGGACCGGCGGCCCGCCCAACCACGTCAAGGACGGCGTCCAGGCGCTGGAAGGCCTGGTGGAGACCGACTGGCTGCCCTTTCCCTTCACCATGAACTGGATCTTCACCAGGCCCGGCCGGGTGAAATTCGCCAAGGGCGAACCGTTCTGCTTCATCAAGCTCATTCAGGACAAGCCGCTGGAAGGCTTCGACCTGGTGCAGAAATCCCTCGTCCGCGATGTCGAGCTGCACGGCCAGTACGAGGCCTGGCGCGCCCGCCGCGACGATTTCAACGCCCGCCTGTTCAAGCGGGACCCCGGGGCCATCAAGGAAGCCTGGCAGCGCTACTACTTCAAAGGCGAAATGCCCACCGAAGACGCCCCCGCCCCCAAAGCCCACGTCAACAAACGCCGCATGAAGAGCCTCAGGCTGGGGCGGTAGGCGGAACCCCCCGCTCACCACCAACAAAGAACGTCATGGCCGGGCGTTAGTCCCGGCCATCCAAGAACGCTGGATGGCGGGTGGCCGCGCCCAGCGCGGCCAAGGCAAAGCGTTTCCGTTGCGATTCGACGGTCGAACCGTGGCCATGCTGGGCATGGCCACCCTTGCGCACGCGCTCAATGGATGGCCGGGACTTTCGCCCGGCCATGACGGTAGGGAAAAAGGAATGCTCGGGGATGAGGGCCGGGAGGGTTACGCCGCCCCCTAGCGCCCGCCACCGCTCAGCCCCAAATCTAAAATCATCACACCACGGGGGGACCGAACATGAAACGCCTGCCTATCCTGGCCAGCGCCGCGTCCCTCGCCCTCACCACCACCGCCGCCGCCGCCGGCTTCTATCTGCAGGAGCAGTCCGTGCGGGGCCTCGGCCGCGCCTATTCGGGCGAGGCGGCCGACACGGGCGGCGGAGTCCCTGTGGTGGAACCCCGCCGCTATCGGCGAACTGGAGGGCGGCGAATTCTATGCGGGCCTGAACGGCGTCTTCAGCGACTCCCAGGTGACCGACGACGGCTCCACCATCCAGCGTCCGGGCCAGCCGGTCAGCCCGGTCGGCGGTAACCCCTCGGCCCACAACCCGCTGCAGACCGGCGTCGTCCCCAACTTCGACGCCGCCTGGCGCGTCAACCGCACCTTCGCTATCGGCCTCGCCGTCAGCGCGCCCTTCGATTTCACCACCAAATACGCCGGCGACAGCTTCGTCCGCTACCAGGCCCTGACCTCCAAGCTCCAGGATTTCGACCTCCAGCCCACCCTGGCCATCCACCTGAGCAGCCTCATCGACCTCGGCGTCGGCTTCGACGCCCAATACGCCAAGGCGACCCTGAGGGGTTACGCGGCCGGGGTCCCTACCCCCTCACCCGGACGGCTTCGCCGTCTCGACCTCTCCCCATGGGAGAGGTGAACAGCACATGTCCCCAAAAGCCTCTCCCCACGGGAGAGGTGGAGCCGCCACGCTTGCCAACGGCGGGGCGTCTCTGGCATAAGCCGCCCTCCAAATCTTAAGGGGTCCTCTTCTCCCAAAGGACCCCGACGGAGTGCGGGCGTAGCTCAGGGGTAGAGCACAACCTTGCCAAGGTTGGGGTCGGGCGTTCGAATCGCCTCGCCCGCTCCAAGATTTGATAAAGAAAAACAGATAGATGGAACGGGCCCTCGGGGTCGTTCTCCGCTTACACGTTCGGCTCCGGCGGCGGTGTAATCCCCCTGTAAGCGCCTCAAATCGCATGGCCGGATAAGGCGGGGCGTGTTGGCAGCCACTCGTTTGGGGTCGGCCCGCCACGGAGATTGAGCGGGCCGTCTTTCTGAAACCCGTGGCTGTACGCCCGTGTCGAGAGCGGGAGACGTCGCTCAGAACATTGATATCATTGATCTTTCAAGCTCACGCGACAGCAAGCTGTGCTTTGGAGACGCCGGAATTCCTCAACCCAACCAATGCGATAGGCCGACTCGACGGCCGGCCTTTTATCTTGCCTTCCTCTTCAACTCGTCTAGACGCTGCCGAATCCTCTCCAGCGCCAATTCCCAGGCCAATACCCGCCGCCGCAAGCAGAGCTTGGCGAAAGCAGCCGTTAGGTCCTTAAATGGCGCAATGGATCGGCACGGATTGCGACAATGAAATTGGAAAGCGAAGTACGCGCTTGGCCTGACGATCGACACCGCCCATGCGGTGCGAACGCCGACCGGAAAGCAGGAAGGTGGTGTCGTGAGTGTCAACTCCGTGCAGGAGCATGGGCGCTTTTGCGTACGCGGTAAGGGCGACAGGCGGGTCGGGGGAAAAAGCGGAGGTGACCAACGAAGCGTTCGCGCGCGTCAGGATCGACCAGCTTCTACGGGATGCCGACTGGGCTCTGACCGACGGCGTGAGCGTGCGCTTCGAGTATCCGCTCGATGACGGCGGCAAGGCGGACTACGCCTTGTTCGATCGCCAGGGTCGCGCGCTCGCGGTGCTCGAGGCCAAGAGTACGAGCGTCGACCTGACTTCGGGCGAGGCGCAGGGCCGGCGTTATGCTGACCAACTCGATGTGCCGTTCATCTTCCTGTCCAACGGCGAGGAAGTCTGGTTCCAGGACAAGGGGCAGGACGCCCATTTTCGACAGGTTGAAACCGTCTTCAGCCAGGACGATCTCGCCCGGCGCAAGGCGGTCAGGGAACTCAGACGCAATCCGCTCGACATACCGATCGACACGCGCATCGCCGGCGATGGCGGGCGGGTGCATCAGACGACCTGTATCGACGTCCTTTGCCGCGAGATGGTCGCCGGACGGCGAAAAATGCTGGTGGAGATGGCCACGGGCACGGGCAAGACCCGCATGGCGGCGGCCCTGATGAAGCGGCTCTTCGAGGCCAACTGGATCACGCGCGCGCTGTTCGTTGTCGACCGCACCACCCTCGCGGTCCAGGCCGAGGACGCGTTCGCCGAGCACTTGCCGACGCTGCCCTGCTACCGCGTGCCGCGCGTCGGCCGGCGCTTCCAGGACGAGAAGCGCATCACCATCGTCACTCTGCAGACGCTGGTGAACGAGTACGAGAACTATACCTCCGGCTACTTCGATCTCATCGTCATCGACGAGTGCCACCGCAGCATCTACGGCCAGTGGCGGCGCGCCCTCGACCATTTCGACGGGGTCAAGATCGGCCTGACCGCGACGCCGTGCGTGATGCGCGATGCACCCGATGTTGACGAAGAGGATCGCGCGCAGGTCCGCGACACCATGCGCTTCTTCGAGGTTGCGCGGCCGACCTACAGCTACACCATGAGCGAGGCCATCGCCGACGGCCACCTTGTCCCCTACGAAATCTACCGCGCCATGACCGTGCGCACGGCGGCGACCGACGGCATCGCGGTTTCGCGCGGCGAGATCGACTGGCAGGCCTTGGACGAGGTGACGCGGGCTGAACTCGAGACTCTCTTCGCCGACCAGGACACCCTGACGGTCGATCCGACCGCGCTAGAACGCAAGTTCACCATCCCCGAGCGAAACCGGGCCATGGTGCGCGAATTCCGCGATGTTCTGGAGAACGGCTACACGGGACCGAACGGCGTCCGCCGGGCGCCCGACCCGGGAAAGACTATCGTCTTCGCCGTCACCAGGCGCCATGCCGAGACCCTGGCGCGGATGTTCGACAACGTCTTCGCCGACAAGAAGCCCAGTCCGAACGTCCGCTACGCCGACTTCGTCGTCTCAGGCCTCGGTCCGGAGGACAGCGTCGACGGGCTGGCCAAGATCAAGCGTTTCAAGAAAGAGGAATTTCCTCAGATCCTGGTCAGCGTGAACATGCTGGATACCGGCTTCGATTGCCCCGAGGTGCGCAATCTTGTGATGGCGCGCTTCACCCACTCCTCGATCCTCTACCAGCAGATGCGAGGACGGGGCACGCGGCTCTCGCCCGGCAAGGACCGCTTCACCATGTGGGATTTCACCGGCGTCACCCTGCGCCACGGCGACGACGAGTCGGCCGGCGAGGGCGGCGTCATCGTTGTCCGTGAACCGACGCGCCTTCCGCCAAGTCCGCGCCGCCTGCTCACGCTCGATGTGCATGACGAGATCGATCCGGGCACGCGCGAGTGGGTCACCGTCGATGAGGGAGGCCACGCCTTCATGGATGTCGACGAGGCCAAGGCCGAGGCACTGGGCGCCGCGTTCGAGACCTGGCTCGCTGGCCAAAGCTTCAATTCCGATCAGCTTCGACAGCTCTACCTCGTCAAGGAGCAGATCAAGGCCAACGCCGCCGACCTCACCGCCTTCGAAAGCTGGCGCTTCGATCGTCCGCCGCTGTCCATGAACGGCGGCTATGCGCGCGCGCTGGCCGTATTCGGCGGCGAGGCGGCGCTGGAGGACATTCTCGCCAGTATGAACGACGCCGTGTTCGGCCTTGGATCGGCCGACGACGCCGACGACGGCCCGCGCCAAGCCAAGCCGCTCAACTAAGGACTCCAATGCCGTTCACGCCCGACATGCGCCGCAAGGTCGATCAGATCCGCGACTATCTCTACGGCGGCGGCTATCCGGACCCGTTGTCCAACGCCGAGCAGCTCAGCTTCCTGTTCTTTTTCTACATGATCGAGGGCATCGACGCGGCCAACCTGCGCCAGGCCAAGGCGACGGGGCGCGACTACGCGTCTCTGTTCGCCGGCGACTGGACCTTGAGGAATCCCCTGAACGCCCCCGCCAAGGGCGTTGAAGTTATTCCCCGCGCGCGGATGCGCTGGTCGTCGTGGGCCAACGCCATGAGTGGCGAACATCTGGTCACCTTTGTCCGCGACGAGGTGTTCCCGTTTTTCGCCGGCGTCGGCGACGCCTTCGGCATGACCTTCATGGCTCAGGCGCGGCTGGCCATCGACGATCCCACCGTGCTCACCCAGGTCGTCACGCTGGTCAACGAGCTTCGCCTCGAACAGGCGGACCCCGACACCAAGGGCGACCTGTTCGAACATGTGCTGCGCCAGATCAAACAGGCGGGCGAACTCGGCCAATTCCGCACGCCGCGTCACATCATCCGCGCCATCGTCGATCTGGTGGACCCAAAGATCGGCGAGACGGTCTACGACCCCGCCGCCGGCACCGCCGGCTTCCTGGTCGCCGCCTATGAGCACATTCGTTTGGCCAACTCCTCGGCTGGGGGCCGCGAGGTGGCGGAAGTGGATGGCAAGAGCTTCGAGCGCGGCCACGGCGATCGGCTCAATGACGCTGAGTGGCGCAAGCTCCAGACCGCGACCTTCTACGGCAACGATGTCGACCCCAAGATGGTCAGCCTGGCCTCCATGAACCTGGCCCTGCGCGGCCTGCCCGACGTGCGCATTCTAAAGCGCAACGTGCTGACCACCAGCTTCGACCGGCAGATGAAAGCGGAGCGGGGCCTGCCGCTGGACGGCTACGATGTGATCCTCGCCAACCCGCCTTTCTCCGGCCGCATCGACCGCGACCGGATCGTCGATGACGTCAGGGTCGGGACAAGCACCTCCACCGAATTGCTGTTCGTCAAATACATGATCGACAATTTGAGACCCGGCGGTCGCTGCGGCGTGATCGTGCCCGAGGGTGTCCTCTTCGGCTCGACCGGCGCGCATAAGGAGCTGCGCCGCATCCTGATGCAGAACAACCGCGTGGAGGCGGTGCTGTCCCTGCCCGGC
>Ga0302314_10000101_pt1 | contig 141107 bp, 122 predicted proteins | sample III_Palsa_N2_3_FD_200533 | JGI IMG/M metagenome (GOLD analysis project Ga0302314, IMG submission 200533) | Peat permafrost microbial communities from Stordalen Mire near Abisko, Sweden - III_Palsa_N2_3 | ecosystem: Environmental > Terrestrial > Soil > Palsa > Peat permafrost | place: Sweden... | reverse complement strand
CGCCCGCGCCGTGCGGTGGCCCGCGCCGCTGCCCACCTGCTGTGACGAGGCGCCCCGATGACCCTTGCGACCCCGAGAGGTACCGCCATGTCCCCGGCCCGCGCCGACATTCAAGAACTCGTCCACGCCTACCTCGCGCGCCACCCCGGTGAACGCGACTCCCTGCGGCCGCTGCTCGCCCTGCTCGAGCAGTCACCGGCTCCGACGGACCGCGCCACCATGCCCGCACACATCACGTGCAGCGCCGTCGTCGTCAACGCCGATCGACGGGTCCTGCACATTCACCACAAGGCCAGCGGGCTGGTGATCTGCCCCGGCGGCCACGCTGAGACCGGTGACCCGGACCTGCTCGGCGTGGCGCTGCGCGAGGTACGCGAGGAAGCCGGGATCGCCCCGGGCGACCTGTGCCTGACGCCCCAGCTCCTGGACGCGCCGATCGACATCGACGTCAACGTGAGCCGGGACACGATAGTTGGAACCACGCTGGTGCGGTGACCTGGCAGTTTTGACCTCGCTGGACACGCTTGTTGGAACCATCTGGCCACGATTCTTGCAACCTGCGGCGAATTGCCATGCATGTTGGAACCAGTTCCGAACATCCCGGGTTCACGACTTCAGGAGCCGCTTACCTGGAAGGCATGGAACCGAACGAGCGAGTCCGCAGGGCAGCGGGTGGAACGGGAACGGCGACGAGTCGGCCGTTGTGGTCGCACCGCCTCGCTTGGGACGAACTCCTCGTCCCGGTCTCCGTGGAGGCCGGCCGGGTCGACCTGGACCTGGGCGAGGGCTGGTCCGAGCGGTGGACGGTGACGTGGAAGAGCGGCGGCGACCAGGTGTCCTGCCCGGTGCGGGACCTCGTCCAGACGCCGATGGTGGATGGTGATCCGATTCGCTGCTTCTCCTGGCAGCGCGAACAGCGTCACCGGCCCGGCCTGCAGTTCCTGGTCAGCACCGGCCGCCATCACGGGGCCGAGAGTTTGGAGGAGGCCCGGCTGCTGCTGGCGCTGGACTTCGCCGGGGGCCTGCTCGACGTCGTCTCCCAGCCGATGAGGCTGCGGTTCGAGACCGCGGGCAAGCGCCGGAGCCACACGCCGGACTTCCTGGCGGTGACACGGCAGGGGGTCTGGCTGATCGATGTGCGCCCGGAGCCGCTGATCATGGAGAAGGACCGGGAGTCCTTCGCCGCGGCGGCCGAAGTTGCTCTGGCCTGCGGTTGGCACTATCTCGTGGCCGCCCGCTGGCGCGACCACGTCTCCTCGTCCCTGGACGCGTTCTCCTCCCAACGGCGAGTACTTTCCGACCCGCTCGGGCTGCGACCCGCGCTTCTTGAGTGCGCGCGGCAGGGGCTGACCTTCGGCGAAATCGCCGCAACGGCAACCTACGAGCCGCTGGCCCGGGCCCAGCTGCTGCACTTGCTCTGGCACCGGCAGCTCGGAGTCGACCTGGCCGAACCGCTGGCCGACCGCTCGCCGGTGATGGTTGCTCCAGGAGCGGTGACATGAGGTCGGCCGGGGCGGTGCTGGATCTCTCACCCGGGGCCGGGGTGGTGCTGGACGGCACCGAGTGGACGGTCGAGCGGCGCGAGCCGCACCTGGGGCGGGTTCAGCTCGTCGCTTCCGACGGTGTCCGCCAGCAGGTGAGCTTCCGCTTCCTGGCCAACCATCCGGGCTGCCGTCCGTCTTCGCGAACAGCGTCGGACGGCGCCGACCGGGGGCGTCAGTCCAAGACGGTCGAGGATCTGAAGGAGGGCCGGCTGGAGCTCGCCGAGCTGAGGATGGCCCACCTCCTGGAGGTGGCGACCGGGTTCCGCAGCGGTGATCCGCTACGGCCGGGGCCGGGCGAGCCGAAGCCCGAGTACGACCCGGACACCACGACGCTGACGGGCCGTCGCCGGGCGAAGGCGGCCGAGCTCGGCGCCCTGGACCGGCAGCACGCGAAGGCACTGGGTCTGGACGCCGTCAGCGTCCACACTCTGCTCCGCTGGGAGACCGGGCGGCGGAAGTTCGGGCTGGTCGGGTGCGCGGACGACCGCTGGCTGCGGCAGAGCGGGGGCCACCGAACGGTGTCGGAGGAGGTGCGGGAGGCGATCCTCGCGGTTCGTGAGGAGACCCTGCGCGGAGCGAAGGTCTCCATGCGGACGAAGGACCGCCTGATCCGGCAGTACGTCCGCGAGACCTTCGACGCGAGGGACCCGGACACCGGCGAGGAGCCCGAGGCCGCGACGGAGGTCCCCAGTTACCGCACGCTCTGCCGGGTCTGGAAGGAGTGGTTCGGCTCGGGCGGCGCACGGCAGCGCTATGCGCGCTCGGCCGAGCTGCCGATGAAGAACGGGCACGTGGTGGTCCACCGGCCGGGCCAGGTCGTCGCGCTGGACACCACGGTCCTTCCGGTCATGGTCCGCGACGGGGTCTTCGGCGACCCGATCAAGCCCCACCTGACAATCGCCCTCGATACATACACGCATTCGCTGGTGGCGTTCCGGCTCACGCTGGTGTCCGACACAGCGGTGGACGTCGCGATGCTGCTGCGGGACGTGATGATGCCGCTGCCGATGCGCGCGGACTGGGGTGAGGAGCTGGAGTGGCCCTACCCGGGCCTGCCCGCGGCGGTCGTCTCGGAGTTCGCCGGGCACAAGGTCGCCGGCCTGCCGTTCTTCACCCCGGAGACGGTGACCACCGACCACGGGTCCGTCTACCGGAACCACCACCTGGTCGAAGTGCAGCGCGTGCTCGGCTGCAACATCCTTCCCTCGCGTGTCCTTCGCCCTCAGGACAAGGCCGCCTGCGAACGGGCGTTCGGAACCTGCAGGCAGCTGCTGTTCGAGCTGCTGACGGGCTACACCGGGGTCGATATCGCCGACCGCGGCGCCGCTCCGGCAGCCGACGCCGTGCTGACAGTGGACGAGATGGAACACCTGATCGCTACCTGGACCGTCGCGGTCTGGCAAAGGCGGCAATTGGGCGAATATGCCCCCAGCTGGGACCCGGGCGGGGTCCACAGCCCGAACTCCCTGTTCGCGGCCTCGTTCGCGCAGGCGGGCCTCGCGATGGAGATCCCCTCTCCGGAGCTGTTCTACGAACTGCTGCCGCCGCACTACGTGCGTATCGACGCCCGACGCGGGGTGAAGATCCGCGGACTTTGGTACGACGACCAGCAGGTCCTCGGCGACTACCGGGGCCAGCGCTCGACGCGCGGCGGTAAGCACAAGGGCCAGTGGCTGATCCGGCGCGACCCGCGCGACCGGCGAGCCGTCTTCTTTCAAGATCCACTCACCCATGCCTGGCACCCGCTGGCCTGGACGGGAATGCCGACGGTCGGGCAGATGCCGGCCTTCGGGGACGCCCGGGTCCGCGACCTGCTGAAGAAGGCCGACATCTGCGGGATGAAGCCGAAGTCCGATACCGAACTGCTGCCGGTGCTGCTGGAACTGATCGGCTCCAAGATCCCGGTCAGCCAGTGGCCCACCCGGCTGAACAAGTCCCAGCGCACCGAGCACGCCCGCGAGGTCGCCCAGGCCAAAGCCGCCGAAAGCGACCGCCCCGCATCCGCGCAGGTCGGGACCGTGGACGAGCAGGCGACGGTGACCGAGCTGCAGTGGCCTCAGCGCGGCCGGCAGACCCAGGAGACCCTCGACGCCGAACGCCGCCGCAGGCGCGAGGCCGCCGTCTGCGGCACCCCGAAGATCCCGCCCTCGCTGGGGTCCAGCTTCAGAGAGCGCAACGTCTTCCTCCTGCCCGAGGACGACCAGGACGACGAGGGGGAACAAGGATGACAGGTCGGCCCGTCGAGGATGAGAGCCCGATCGTCCCGTTCCTGCGGATCGGTCCGCCCCCGGACCGCACCCGCTGGGAGGGCTGGCAGCAGTGGCGGCAGATCCGCGACACGTTCGTCCCCGCCCCACGTCTCTCGCTGCAGGAGTACGCCGACCTCAGCCCCAAGCGCCGCGGCCTGCACGACTTGCACCGCACAGCCAGCCACGTGAACATGCGCCTGCAGGAGACGCCGATGAGCATGAGGGTCTCCAACCTGATGCGCGGGCGCCTGGAGAACAACGCGGTGAAGTTCATGCCCGGCACCCGCGACGGCCTGATGGTCAACGGCGGCGGCTTCCAGGGCAAGACCGAGACCGCGTGCTCCGCCGCGGCGATCTTCGAGGACCTGTGGCGCTCGATCCACCGCCAGATCATCCCGGATCAGCTCCAACTCCCAGGCTCCCGTGATGTTTTCGTTCCGGTCGGCTACTGCCGACTGCCGGTTCGAGCAACGCCGAAGGCACTGTGCAAAACCATTCTGGACATCTACGGAGACCCCCACCCCAATAACCTTGACGACCTGATCCGCTCGGTCCGGGACGCAGTGCGGGACCACAATACGACCGCCTTGCTCATCGACGACGTGACCCGGCTCCGGCTCCACCGCGGTGACGACCAGGACACCCTGGACCTGATCCGCGAGCTGATGGACCTGAACGTGACGCTGGTGCTGATCGGCGTCGACATCCCCAACTCCGGTCTCCTGCGGGGCGCCTATATCGACCCGCGCACCAAGCAGTGGGTCTTCCCCGACGTCAAACGCGGCAAGAGCCACAACGAGGCGGCCTCCACCCAGACCGAGCGGCGCTTCGACATGGTCGACCTCGACCCGTTCGACTACACCACCCCCGCAGGGATCACCGCCTTCCTTGAGCACCTCGCCGGGATCGAGGACCAGCTGCGGCTGTTCCGCTCCTTCGACGGCATGCTCACCACAGGTGAGATGCCCGAGTACCTCTACCGACGCACGCACGGCATCGTCGGCCTGCTGCGGCGACTGATCGAGGACGGTTGCACCGAGGCGATCACCAGCCGCGAGGAGAGACTGACCCCGGAGCTGCTGGCCAGGACCTCGATCCGTCTGGGCAACCTCGCCGATCTCGACCCCGAAGCCGGGGAGGTCCCCGAGATCCCACCGAACGTCCAGCCACCGAAGAAGCCCCGGCGAGGGCGCAACACCGCCTTCGACGACCACGGCAAACAGCGGGCTGCCGATGGCTGAGGACCACGGGCTCGACCGGCCCCTGGGCCGGAGCCTGGACCCTCTGCCCGAGGAATCCCTGGGCGGCTACCTCCTGCGACTGTCCCACCGCCTCCGCCTCTCGCCCATGCAGTTGGCCCGGCTGACAGGCAGCGTCAAACGGCCCGCGAGCACCGTGCTGAGCCGTCGGCTCCTGCTCGACCTGGACACGAACACCTTCGCCCGCGCCACCCGCCTGACCGAGACCGAGGGCGAGAGACTGACACTCCGGCCCTGGGCCGATCGTTACCCGCCCGTCTCCCGATCCCTGGCCGCGGTGAGGTCCTTCGACAGCTGGCTGTTCAACGACAGCCCCCGCTACTGCCCGCAGTGCCTGGCCGGCGACGGCACCCCCGTCCAGCAGAAGTACGGCGGCCCCTGGAAGAAGGTCTGGCTGCTGCCGATCGCCTTTCTCTGCCCGGACCACCTGACCTTCCTTCGCCACGGCTGTCCGAGGAACCATCAGGGGCACCGAGTCACCCCCCTCTTCGCAGGCGTCAAGCACGTCGACCTGCACCCTGCCGAATGCCGCTTGCCGGACACTGGAATCAAGCACGGTCCGGGGCTCGCTCGCACGCCCTGCAGGACGCGCCTCGACCGGCTTTCCGGCACCGAGCTGCCCCCAGCCCCGTGATGATCAAGATGCAGACCCGTCTTCAGGACCTCCTGGGCGCCAGCACCACCGCCGAGGAAGCCGCCCAGCGGTTCTCGGATCTGCGCGTCGTCGCCGCTTTGGTCTGCGCGTCCTGGCCCATGGCCCAGGACCTTCTGACGCCGGACCTGGTGAGCGCGGTCGCCGGACATGTCCATGAGTCCGACGGCCGCAGCCTCTACTCGCCCCCTCGCAGCCCGATGGCAACCGCGGCGCTTCTCCAGGCGGCCGAAGCCGTTCTGGACATGGATGATCTCGAACAAGCCCTCACCAGCTTCCGCCGGGCCAGCTGGAGCGGCCTGCCCAGCCTCGCTCCCTGGAGTTACATCCTCGACCGGAACAGAGGCTCGTGCTCGGAGAGACTGTTGCTCGCCGCTGAGCCGTCCATCCGGGCCTTTCGCCGCGACGGAGGCGCATCTGGTCTGCGAGCCCCGACCCGCACGGTCGGCTACCAGCCAGAGCACATCGCCGCCGCTTTGGAACACGGCCACTTCGAACGCCACCTCGCGGCCTTCGACTGGGGCCCCCACACCCGAGCCGCACGACGACTGGCCGCCATCAAACTCGTCCAGTGGAGAACCGGCGGCGCGATCAGCCAGGCCGCCTCGTATCTCGGATTCGCTCCTGGTCCCAGGGGTTACACCATCAACAAAGGGCTCCGCCAGCAGCTCGCCATCCACTCTGACCAGTTCACGGCCGCTCTTCGAGCTCTTGCCCGCGAACTCGATGCGGCCCCAGCCCCCGTCGACTACCGGCGACGTCGCATCGCACTGAGTAACTGGAGGTTGAACCAGGACGACTGGCAGGAGATCAATGATTCGCTTCCGCGCCCCCGCTTCGAACGGAATCCCCGTCGGGACCACGACGCCCGTCACGGGGCTTCGGCCTTCATCTGGGCGCACGTCACGCAAGGCGAGGCACGATACGCGCCTCGCCCTATCGAGCGCACCGGCCCGGAATCAAACCGCCACGCATGGCCAGCGCAGTGCAGCAGCACGTGGTTCCACATCGGTGCCGCGACCACGCCCCATCACACAGCGCTACGGACACTCCTCATCGAGTTCGGCGAGCAGCTGACGAAGCAGATCGACAACTGCGACATTTCAGCACGGGCGACCGAGGACTGATGACAGTGGTGTCAGTGGCGCCTCTTATCCTGCGCTGGTGAGCATGAATGGTGAGTACCTGCGAGTGACCGCCGCCGAGCTGGCCAGGGCGATCGAAGATCCAGATTGGGCGTTCGAATACGTCGAGGAGGTCATGGAGACGGACGGCATCAATGACGTTGCTCCTGCGGATGCTCGGCAGCTGACGACCCACAAGGCGTGGCACGCCATCGCCTTCCTCCTTGAGCGGGCGGCTTTTCCCGTCGACGTCGTTCACGGCGAGCACACGTTCACCAGCGAGGACTGGGGCTACGGGCCGGCCAAGTACCTAGACGCGGACCAGGTCAAGCTCGCTGCCGAGTCCTTGACCCGGCTCTCCTTCGACGACCTGATTCGGGAGGTGGACCCCAGTCAACTGACGGCCGGGCAGATCTACCCTCTCCATTGGGATGAGACCGATGCTCTCGAATGGGTGCGCGGCTGGTTTGATCCTCTGTCCCCGTTCTTCGGGGCCGCCGCGCTGGCGGGTGAGGCCATGCTGGTCTGGCTCGACTGATCTGCTCGATCCCATCAGTATCGGCAGGGAGGATATGTCCCATGGACACGACACCATCGGGGCACGCCCTCGTCGAGGCAGGCTGGCAGAAGGTCCGCGGCGACGGACGTGTCCGTCCGGAACTACTCGAAGCCGCCTACGCGGAGCCCCGCCTGCGCCATTTGTTCCCCTGGACGGGAATGGGAGAGCTGCACTTCAGCCGCTGCACCGAGTGGCCATGGGCCTGGGACGTCCCCTACATCCAACCCGCAGCCAACGGCGAATACTGGGTCTCCGGCCCTCTGCGCAGCGAGTCCGTGGGGCCGGCCGTGACGCCGCAGCAGGCCGTCACGATGGTGGTCGACCGTCTCCCTCCCAACTGCGGACCTGCGCTCGTTGGCACTCCAGAGGAACTCGCCGCTCACGACGCCGCGACTCTGCCCACGAACCCCGAGACCCCAACCCCTAACCCCTCCACGAACTGATCTTGGTTCCAACTATCGTGGCCAGGTTCCAACTGTCGCGTCACGGCTCACAACGACATCGACGCCAACCCGGCCAAGGGCGAGCGCGCCCACCAGCACTACGACTTCCGCTTCGCCTTCTGCCTCGCCGCCGAGCGGCCCGAGATCACGCTCCAGGCCGAGGAGGTCACGGGCGCCGAGTGGCGGCCCCTGGACCACGTCAGCTCGCCGTCGCTGCGCGCCAAGCTCATCGAGGCAGCGGTCGAGGGCCGGCCGGAGCCGGTCAACGCCTCCGCTGTGGTCTACGACAGCGCCGGCCGCTACCTGCTGCACCTGCGCGACAACAGGCCGGGGATTTGGGCACCGGGTGAGTTCAGCCTGCTCGGAGGCGGACGCGAGCCGCAGGACCGGACGTTGGAGGACACCCTTCGCCGCGAGCTCGCCGAGGAGGCCCCCGGCCTGCGCCTTGGCGCGGTGGAGCCGCTTGCCGTGGAGCGGACCACCGCCGTCAACGGCCTGTGCGTGCCGATCCAGGTCTTCGTGGCCCCGTGGGACGGCGACCCGGAGGCCGTGGGACTGGCCGAGGGCGTCCTGCTGCGCTGGTTCACCCCGCAGTGGCTGGACCGGCTGCGTCTGCGCGCCTCGACCCGCGAGCTGATCCTCGCTCACGCCGCCTCGGTGCCCGCCGGCCGCCGCACAGCCGCGGCCGGTGGAGCGGGGGTGCGGCGGGCGCGCGTCGAGGACGCGGCGGAACTGACCCGCCTGCGGCTGCTGATGCTCGCCTCCGCCGACAGCGTCCCGCCCCCGCGGTGGACACCTGATTGCGAGCGGTGGTTCGCCGTCCGGATCGAGACCGACCCGCGGTTCGCGGCGTTTGTCGTCGACGACGGCACGGGCCGCCTGCTATCCAGCGCGGTGGGCCAGTACACCCATCGGATGCCCCGCCCCGGCCAGGGCCCGCACGTGGGAGAGATCGCCTCCGTCGCCACCGACCCCGCCCACCGCCGCCGGGGCCACGCCCGACAGGTGGTGACCGCCGTGCACGAGTGGCTCACCGCTGCCGGCTGCGGCCAGATCCATCTCACCGCCTCCCCGGACGGGGAGGCCCTGTACGGGTCGCTCGGGTACACCCACCCCACCGGTCCGACACCCCTGACCTGGAACGCACCGTGACAGGCCCGCTCACGCCGCGCGGCCTGGTCCCGCTGACCGGCACCGCCCCGTCGCGGACCGTCCTCGACGCCGGCCCCACAAGCTCCCGGGCCCGCATCGTCCGCTGACTCGCACCGCTGCAAGCACCTGTCTGCCACTTGTGGGCAGGCCACGACCGTCCGCACCGCTGAGGAGAGCAGTTGAGCCAGACCCCCGAGCCGGGCCTCACCACGGACGATGAGCCGGCGTGCTTCCTCGCAGCTCACCCGGCGCCGGCAGCCTGCGCGGACGCGTTGATCCGCGACGACCAGAGCCGGATCCTGCTCGTCGACCCGGCTGGCAAGCCGGGCTGGACCCTGCCCGGCGGCATGTCCCAGGACGAAGGGCCCGCCGACACTGTCCGGCGCGTGCTGCGTAAACAGTTCGGCCTGGATGCCGAGATGGGACGGCTGCTTGCCGTGGACACCATCCCCGCCAGCCGCCTCGGACGCACCGTCGTCGCCCACCTCTACGCCGCCCATCCCCGCGAGACCCTCCCGGACGCGGCCGGCCTCACGGCCCGGGACGTGGAGATCCGCGCAGCCGGGTTCTTCAGCGAGGAGCAGGCTCTGGACCTGCTGCCGGATCCGATGCGCCGACGGCTGGCCGCGGCACTGGACGCCGAGGCCGGAGCACACACCGCGCTGCTGTCCGACGGCCGGGCAGAGCAGCCCCGCACACGCGACTACTACGCGCAGCTGCCCGCGCCGATGATGGCCGCCACCGTGGTGGTCACCGACCAGACGGGCCGCATCCTCATCCTCAAACCATCCTATAAAGGGCATTTTGAGCTTCCCGGCGGGATGGTTCTGGCGACCGAGTCGCCGGGGGACGGCGCCGCCCGCGAGCTGCGGGAGGAGCTCGGCCTGACGGTGCCAGTCGGCCGGGTCCTGGCGGTCGATACCTCCTCGGCCGCCGCGGGACGCCACGGCCGTGCGCTGACCTGCTTCGTCTACGCCACCGAGCCGCTGACCCCAGATCAGGTCGCGGGCCTGGAGTTCCTGGACGGGGAGGTCGAGGAGGCGCACTGGATGGATCGCGCGGAGGCGGCAGCCGCGCTGCCGCCACGGTTGATGGCCCGCGTCGAAGCAGGACTGCACGCCCTGGCCACCGGTACGGTGGTGCACCTGGAACGCGGGGCCACCACCGCCGAGCCGGCCGCCGATACCGTCCGGCGCCAGGCCCGGGCCGCCCGCGCCGCCATGGTCGAACGCCTCCAGGCCGACGGAGTCCTCACCGATCCCGTGGTGCGCTCAGCGCTGCTCGCCGTACGCCGGGAAGTCCTGGTGCCGCGCTGCTACATCCCGCGCCCGGTCAAGCGCAACAGCCCGAGGGGGTGGCAACTGCTGGACGGAGCGGACGTTCGAGACCGCGCCGAGTGGTTGGAGCTGATCCACGGCGACGACTCGGTCATGGTCCAGCACGCCGGCGAGGATCCCGACGAGCCCGCCCGCGCCCAGGTCGTGGTCGGCGGCGGGTTCACCACCATGACCACGGCCGTGACCACCGTCGTCCACGACCTGCAAGCCCTGCGCCCGCGCGCCGGCGACCGCGCCCTGGAGCTGGGAACCGGGCCGGGGCTGGTGACCGCGACCCTGTGCGCGATCCTCGGCGCCGACGCCGTCACCAGCGTCGAAGTCGACCAGCACCTCGTTCAAGCCGCCCGGAGCAGGCTGGCCCAACTCGGGTACCGGCCCACGCTGGTCTGCGGCGACGGCCTGCACGGCCACCCCGACACGGCCCCCTACCAGCGGGTGCTGCTCACCTTCGCGGTCCGCCACCTGCCGGAGCGGCTCCTGGCCCAGCTCGCCGAGGACGGCACCCTGGTCGCGCCGATCACCTCCGGCTCCGCGTTGGGGCCCGCCCGCGCCGTGATCCACCACCACGGGGGGCGGCTGGTGGGCACGCTGGATCCGATTCCGTCCGGGCACCGTCCCGGCCTCGGCCTGCAGCACCTCCCGCTTCCGGAGCAGTGGCCCGCAGGGCGAACGTCCGTGCGGACGACGGACCTGGCCCCACCCGAGCGGTCCCAGCGGGGCTTGTGGGTCGCGCTCGCCCACCTCGCCCCCGGACTGGTCCGCGCCGCCGACACCGATCGGCTGGTCCTACACAGCCCCGCCCATGCCTCCGCCGTCGCAGTCACCGCCGACGGCACCGGATGGCGGGTCGAACAGACCGGTCCACGCGACATCTGGGGCGAAGTCCGCGAGATCCACAACCGATGGACAGCCGCGGGCAGACCCCAGCAGTACCGGATCGAAGTCACCGCCGACGGACAGCAGCACGTCAGCGCCGACACCGGCGCAGCGGCCCTGACCTGGACGCTGCCCACTGCAGACCGGGGCATCCCGGTGGAGCCGGACCCTGACACCGCCGCCACCACACCGCGCCAGAGCCGACGCCGCGAAGGCGACCGGCGATGAACACCGCAACTGACAACCCTGACCTGGAGCGCCCCGTGACCGAACCCGACCAGGCACCGCCGTTCGACCTGCTTGCGCAAGCCGAGGCCGCTGACACCCAGCGGCCGGCCGCCGCCATCCTGCTCGTCAACCACGCCGGGCAGGTCCTGCTCGTCCGCCGGGCCGCCACCCTGATGGCCGGGTTGTGGGAACTGCCCGGCGGGGGCGTCGAGGAAGGCGAGAGCCCTCTGGAAGCCGCGCTCCGAGAGCTGGCGGAGGAGACCGGCATCACCACCGCGCGCTGCACCGCCTACCTGGGCCACACCGACTACGTCAACACACGCAACCTGCGGGTACGCGAGTTCATCTTCGCCGCCACCCTCGACCACGACCTCGACGTCCGCCTGAGCACCGAGCACGACGCCCACCAGTGGGTCCTGCCGTGCGACCTGCCCACCGATCTCACCGATCGTGAAAGGGACCTGATCGGCCGACACACCGGCCCGTCGAAGCCCCGGCCCGGCCACCGGCACCTGCCCGCCTACCTGACCCGGATCCCCGCGGCCCAGATGTGGGGCGGAGTCTTCTTCACCACCAGCACCGGCAAGGCAGTCCTGCTGCGCGCGGTCAACCGCGCCAAGGGTCTGCAATACCCGGGCGGAGACGTGGAGTTCACCGACGCCTCCCCGTTCCAGGCCGCAATTCGGGAGACGTTCGAGGAGACCGGCATCATCCTTCCGCCCACCACGGAGCTGCCGCTGCTCGCCAGCGTCGTCGAACCGCCCAACGGCGGCTGGGGGACGAAGGTCGGCTTCGTCTACTACGGCGGCTCTTTGAGCGACGAGCAGATCGCCGCGATCCGGCTCGACCCGGACGAGCACGACGGCATCGTCCTGCTGTCCGAGCATGACCTCCAGGCGCACGCCGACCCCGCGCTGCGCACCCTGACGCTCGCCGTCCTCGGCGCGGTGCGCAGCGGCATCCCGGCCCACATCGTGCCCTGAACCGCACGAAAGGCCACTGCCGCACGATCACGTCCGACCCGTTCCCACCCCCCGACCTCGACCCCGACGTTTGCGAGAACCCGATGACCGCCGAATCCCCGGCCCCACCCGTACCTCCCCAGGCCCGCCTGGATCCCGCCGCCTACGCCGCCGCGCGCGCCACGATGTGGACCGGATCCAGCGTGATGATCACCGACCCGAGCCTGAAGGTCTTGATCGCTAACGTGCCCTACCGCGAGAAGGCGGTCCTGATCGGCGGCGGTGTCGAACGCGCGGAGGCGCCGTTCGCAGCCGCCCGGCGCGAAGCCGGTGAGGAAACCGGCACCGACGTCGCCCCGGGCCGGCTGCTGGCCGTCGACTGGGTTCCCATCAACAGCGACACCGCCCACAAAAGCGCGGCATACCCCGGCGAGCTGATCTTCGTATTCGACGGACCCACCCTCACGGCCGGCAGTCTGGGCGAACTGCGCCCCCAGATCGGCGAGATCACCTCCCTGGAGTTCGTGGACCCGGGCGATCTCGCCACCCGGCTGCGCCCGGGAGACGCCCGGCGCGCACTGGCGGCCCTGCGCGCCCGGGTCGACGGCACCACCGCCTATCTGGAAGACGGCCACCCGCACCCGCCCTGCGCCCTGCACGAACACGACCTCCTGACCGGCACCCCGCCGGCGCCGGCGACGGGCCGATGGCACCGCAGGCAGACCCTGCCCGAGGCAAGCCGGGTCCGCGCTGTCCGCGGATGGGTCTTCGCCCGGGACGGCCGGGTCCTGCTGCTGCACGACCCCGTCAGCGGTCAGAGCTTCCTGCCCGGCGGCGACCTGGACGCCGACGACCTCGAACACGCCCCGTCGGCGCTCACCCGCTGGTCCGCGCTGACGGCCCGGACGCGCCCGGGCCGCCTCCAGCAGCTCGGCTACTACCTCGACACCAACGATCCGAACGCCGGCCTCAACGTTCGCGTGGTGGGCGCCCTGGGGACCCTGAACCCGAGCCAGCCGGATCCGACCGGTCGGCACCACGTGCGGCTGCTGGCCAGCCCCGAGCAGGCCGCCGAGCTACTGCGCCTGGGCGCGGCGGGCCTTCGGGAGGCGGCGGACGCCGCCGAGGCGGCCGAGGACGCCCTGAACACCCCCCGGGCCCGACGGTCCCCGGTCACCGAGATCCCCCCAGGCGGGACGGCCACCGCGTGAGCAGCCCCCTCGCGGACCGGCCGCGTCCACCAGCGGGTCCACCCGCAGCCCCTGACCACCACTTCGAGGAGACCGAGCCAGTGACGACCACGGACCGCACCGCGCGTACCCGCCATCAAGAACCCGTCGACGTCCACCTGATCCTGCTGCGGTCCGGCGCGGACGGTCCGCAGATCCTGCTGTCCCGCCGCGCCGGCGATGTGTACGCCACGGGACTTTGGCACGTGCCCAGCGGACACCTGGACGGCCCGCACGAGGACGTCGTTACAGCGGTGATCCGGGAAGCCTCGGAGGAGACCGGCGTGGTCATCTCCCCGGCGGACGTCCGGTGCGCGGTAACTGTTCACCATAGAAGTCCTGCCGCGAGTTCTCGTATGGGGGTGTTCTTCGAGGTCCGGGACTGGCGTGGGACGCCCAGTGTCCTGGAGCCATCGGTATGCGACGCGATGGACTGGTTCGCGCTCGACGCCCTTCCCGAGCCGATGGTCGCGTACTGCCGGGCCGGGCTGGACGCCTACCTGGCCGGAGCCCGGATGGGGATCCATTTCCAGGAGCCCGGTGACCCGATCGCCTACGACCCGGCCTGCGACAGGCTGGTTCTCATCGCCGACAGCGGACCCGGCACCGGCCCCGACACGGTGGTGCGCGACTTCGCCGAGCGGGCAGTGGGACGGATCACTGACTGGGAGGACGCCTCCTGGGCACGCGCGACCAGCCGGGTCTGGCGGGCCAGCGGCGGCTACGGCGGCACCTGGTACGTCAAGGTCCACCAGAGCGACCGCTTCCACGAGCGCGAAGTCGAGGCATACCGGACCTGGGTAGTGGCCCTGGGCGCGGCCGCGCCCCGCCTGGTGGCCACCGACCCGGGCCTTCGGGCCGTGATCCTCACCACGGTGCCCGGCCGCTCCCTCCACGGCGCCGTCCACCCGCCCGAGGAGCAGCGGCGCATCTTCCACCGCATCGGACAGCTCGCGGCCGCGATCCACCACAGCACTCCCGCGCGGCCGGGCGGCGGGGCTCCGGCAGCGCTGGGGAGACTGGAGCGGCACCTCGCCGGCGCCCGCAGCCTGCTGGCGCCCGGCGACGAGGACTACATCCGCGCCGTCGCCAAGAGCGCCGAACAGCTCCCCGCCCTCGACCTGGTGCCCACCCATGGCGACCTCCAGCTCCGCAACCTGCGCTGGGACGCGGACAGCGGCACCCTGTACGTGATCGACTTCGAGCGCTCCGAACCGGGCCCAGCCGTGAGGGACTTCGTGCGCATGGCCGACGCCTGGACCGGCCGCCCCGACCTGTACGAGGCCGTGCTGGCCGGCTACGGCAGGCACCTCTCGCAGGCCGAGGAGCAGCACCTGGCCGTCCACGTCGTCTTGGACGCCGTCTCCGGGATCCAGTACGGCGCCGCCAACCACGATCCCGAACTGGTGGAGCGAGGCCGCCGTACCCTGGCCCGCCTGCGCACCACCCACCGCGTATGAACACCGCGCCCGTGAGGAGCAGCACTGTGCGTACCGTCCATGCCGAGCACTGGGAGCAGCTGTACAGCGACGGCATCGAGTTCCGTCCGCTCGGGGAGGGCGAGCGGGCGCTGCTCGCCGAGCACGCGCCGGCTCCCGACGGCGGTGGCCGGGCTCTGGACATCGGCTGCGGAACCGGTGAGTTGGCCGCGCAGCTGGCCGCCGCCGGCTACCGGGTCGACGCGGTCGACCTCGCCGAGGCCGCGCTGGATCGCGCCCGCACAGCCCACCCGGACGCCGCCGGGGTGCGGTGGCTGCGCCTGGACATCGAGCATGACGATCCCGCCCCCCTCGGCGACGAATCCTATGATCTGATCAATTTCCGTCTCTCGGTGGCGTTCGTCGCGAGCCGGACCAACCTGCTGCACGCGCTCGGGCGGCGGCTTGGCCCCGGCGGCACCATGATGATCACCACGCCGCTCGCCGCCTCCACACCCGCTGAGAAGCGCCGCATCGCCCTCGACGAGGACGAGATCGCCGCCCTCACGTCCGGGTGGAGGGACGTGAAGCGGATCGGCGCCGGCGACCTGGCCGTGCTGGTGCTGCGCGGCCCGTGCGCGGACACCGTCGCGACGGAGCGCACGGTGCCGGCGACCGGCAACGTCGCGGTCGCCGGCTCCCTGGCCGTCGTCACCAACGACCGCGGCCAAGTGCTGCTCGGCTGGTCCGCCCGGCGCATGTGGGAGCTACCAGGCGGCAAGATCGAGGGCCCCGAGCCGCTGGAGAGGACCGCGGTGCGCGAACTCGCCGAGGAGACCGGCCTGCTGGCAAGGGACGCTACCGTGCTGGCCATCCTCACCGACGCCGCCCAGGGAGTGCCCAGGCTGACCGCCGTCACCCGGGTCACCGGATTCACCGGAACTCCCGCCGTGCTGGAGCCGCACAAGTTCACCAGGTGGGAGTGGTTCGACACCACCTCACTGGCGTGCCTGGGCCCGGTGTTCACCCCCGGCGCCCAGGCCCTGGAGGCCACCTGGCCGGGCTCGGTGCCCGGCCTGCCGCCGGTCACCGCCTACCCGCACGACACCGCCCACCCGGCCGCGCCCGGCGAGAGCCCGCAAGCCGCCCGCCGCCGCACCGAGATGACCGACCGCCTCGCCGCCGCCAACCCCTGCCTGCCGGCCGACATCCTCGCCGCGCTGCGCACGGTGCCCCGGCACCGGTTCGCCCCGGAGCAGGACCTGGCGACCGCCTACGACGACGACCTGGCCGTCGTCACCCGGCGGGACGAGAACGGCCGGGCGACCAGCTCGGTGTCGGCGGTGTGGCTGCAGGCCGACATGATCGCCAAGCTCCGGCTGGAGCCCGGCTCGGCCGTGCTCGAAGTCGGCTCCGGCGGCTACAACGCGGAGCTGCTCGCACACGTCGTCGGCCAGGGCGGCTGGGTGGTCACCGTGGACATCGACGCGTACGTCGTGCACCGCACCCGGCGGTTCACCGCGGAGGCCGGCAGCGGTCGGGTCCTGGCCCTGCAGGGCGACGGGGCGCTCGGCGCTCCCGCGCGGCACGTGCCCCGCGGCGGGTTCGACGGCTGCGTGATCACCCACAACGTCTGGGACATCTCCCCCCACTGGCGCGAGCAACTGGCCGAAGGCGCCTATCTGGTGGTCCCGTTGGAGATCCACGGCTACACCCGGGCGATCGCTCTCGTGCGCCGCAGTGACGTGCTGCACGCGACGGGCTGGACCTACTGCGGGTTCGTCCGCGACCTCGGGCGGAACGGCCGCACCACCCCGGCCGTCCGCCTGGCCGGCGGTGAGCTGCGGCTGCGCTTCGAGGACGGCTTGGCCGGCGACACCACGGGGCTGGAGGAGGCGCTGCGCGGCCCGCGGCACGAGGAGCGCACCGGTGTGACCATCGCGGGCGGGGAGTCCTTCGAGACGCTGCAGCTCTACCTGGCCACTACGGTGCCGGGCTTCTGTCGCCTCGCCGGCGACCGGGACAAGGACACCGGGATCACGGCCTTCGCCCGCAGCGAGAACGCGGCCGCCCTGCTCGGTGACGGCAGCCTGGCCTACCTCACCTACGTCTGGGTGAAGGACGGGGAGACACCGGCTGAGCGTCGGGCCGAGTTCGTCGCCCACGCCTTCGGTGAGGGCGGCCCGGCCCTCGCCGACCGGCTGGCCGCAGCGGTGCGCCGGTGGGACGAGCACGCGCGCGGCCACGGCTACCCCCGGATGACCGTCCACCCGGCCGCCACCCCTGACAGCGATCTTCCGGCCGGCCATGTCGTCGACAAGGTGCTCAGCCGGTTGGTGTTCCAGTGGGCGGGGCCTGACGAACCCCTCGCCGTGGCGGCCGGCGAGCTGGTCGCGCGGAGCGCGGGATGACCGGCACCCGGCGCCCGGCGGCGCCCCTCGCGACGGCCGACCCGGCACAAGGGCAGGATCGGGCGCAGCGTGCGGTCGTCGGCGTCGTCCTGCTGACCATGAACGACCGCCCCGCGGAGGAGCGCGCCTCGCAGGCGACGCTCTTGGCCCAACGCGGCGTCGAGGTGCGGATCTGCGTCGTCGGCAACGGCTGCACACCGGACGTCGTCCCGGCGGGCGCCCTGACCGTCGTCCTGCCCGAGAATCTCGGCATCCCCGGCGGCCGCAACGAGGGAGCCCGCGCCCTCGCCGTCCTTGACCCGCCCCCCGACTACCTGTTCTTCATGGACAACGACGCCTCCTTCCCTGGGCCGGACGTCCTCGCCCGGCTCGTCGCCGAGGCCGGGCAGCACCCCGAAGCCGGGTACGTGCAGCCGCGCCTGACCGGCCCTGACGACACCACCACACCGCGGCGCTGGGTGCCCCGCCTACGGGCCGGCGACCCCGGCCGCCCCGGCACGGTCACGTCCATGACCGAGGGCGTCGTCCTCGTCCGCCGCACCGTCTTCGACCAGGTCGGCGGCTGGTGCGCGGGCCTGTTCCTGTACCATGAAGGGTTCGACCTCGCGTACCGGATCTGGTCCCGCGGCTACTCCGGCTGGTACGCGGCCGGCCTCCGGATGCACCACCCTCTCACCAGCCCGTCCCGGCACGCCCTCTTCCACCGCCTGGCCGCCCGCAACCGCGTGTGGGTGGCCTACCGCAACCTGCCCGCCCCGCTGATCCCCGTGTACCTGGCGGTGTGGACCGCCGCCACCGCGGTGCGGGCCGTGCGTGGCGGCGGCGCCCGCGAGTCCTGGCAGGGCTTTCGCGAAGGGTTGGCCGGCCGCCGCGACCAGGACCGGCGGCCGATGAGCTGGCGCACCGCGTGGCGCCTGACCGCCGCCGGACGACCGCCCGTCCTGTAACCCGGCCCCGCACCAGCGCCCGGCCCGCCACCGGCCGTCGACGCAACCACTGCTCCAGGAGGTCCTAGCTGTGTCGCAACTTCCCAGCCTGCTCGGGGTGTTCGGGCACCCGGACGACGAGTCGCTCGTCGCCGGCGGAGTCCTTGCCCAGCACGCCGAGTCGGGAGCGCCCACGGCGGTGGTCACCGCCACCTGGGCACCCGGCACCCACCGCGCGGCCGAGCTGGCCGACGCCGTCCGGATCCTCGGAGCAGGAGAGCCGAGGATGCTGGGGTACGCCGACCACCGCGTCCCGGAGTCCTCCACCGGCCCGCGGCTGTGCGATGCGCCGCTGGAGCGCGTGGTGGAGGACGTGGTACGGCAGATCCGCGAGTTCCGGCCCGAGATCGTGATCACCCACGACGCGTACGGGGGACTCACCGGCCACCCGGACCACCGGCTCATCCACCGGGCCGTCGTGCTCGCCGCGACCGCCGCCGGGCTTGAGCACCTCTACCCGGGCGCCGGAGCCCCCTGGCGGCCTTCGGCGCTCCACCTGGCGACCCACCCGCACTCGGCCCTCGCCGACCTCGGCCCGCTCCTGGCCCGGGTCGACAAGTCGGTGCTCAGCGTGCCGGACGAGAGCGTCGACCTGGTCGCGGACGTACGCCCGTGGCTGGACACCAAGTGGGCGGCCATCTGCGCTCACCGGAGCCAGGTCGACCGGGAACGGCCGCTGCCCGGCCTGCTCGCCCGCCTCCCCGCAGACGTCCGGGAGCGGATCATCGGCCGCGAGTACTTCACGCGCATCGACCTGCGCCCGGCGCCCGCCCGCCCGGGCGAGCAGCCCCGCTGACCGTCACCCGCGCCACCCCAGCAGCAGCCCGCCGGAGGGGGCTGCTGGCGGCAACGTTGTTCACGGCGATCGGGTCGAGCGGCATGGTCTCGTCCTTTCGGTCCTGCGCCGGGTGGCCGCGCGGCGTGGTCAGTCGGCCCGGAGAGCCTTGGGCGGCTCCGGGCCGACTGGAATCCACAGTGCCGGTCCGATCGGATGCGCATCCGCAGTCGGGTTGCGGGCCCGCAACCCGACTGCGGGCCGGTCTAGGCATGTTCGGTCAGGCGGAGGCCGAGCAGCGCTTCGACCTGCGCGACCGTGGCGGCCGGGTCGTCTTGTGCCAGGACGTTGGCCACGCCGAATTCCTCGAAAGGGACCAGGTTGCGGGCGGTGTCGTCGACGAACACGCACTCGCTGCCGGGAAGGCCCATCTTGTCGAGCATGACGGGGTACAGCTCCGGGTCGGGCTTGCGGGCCCGGTAGTGCTCGGAGATCAGCACCGCGTCGTAGGCCGTGTGGATGTCGTAGCCCTCGTAGATGTCGTAGGGCTCCAGGCCGAGGCTGTTGGTGAAGATCCCGACCAGGACGCCGGCCGCGCGGGCGGCCTGGGCTGCGGCGATCATCTGTGGTTCGGGGCGCAGGTCTGCCAGGACCCGGCGCAGCAGGTCCTCGCCGTCGATGTCCAGCACAGCGCCCATCTGCTTGTTCCACTCGGCCTGGCTGACGGCGCCGCGTTCCAGGTCCGCGTACAGGGCGCGGCCGGTCGGGTCGGCGCTGATGGCGCGAAGGAAGGTGCCCTCCGGCAGGCCCTCGGCCCGGTCGAAGGCGAGGGCGCACACGGGCACGGAGGTGGTGAGGACGCCTCCGAAGTCGAGGATCAGTCCACGGCGGGTGCGGGTCATGCGGCGGTCTCCATCTGTACGCGGGTGTCCATCAGGTGCTCGCCCAAGGCTCGGACGAGGGGAGTTCGGTTTGAGCGAAGGTTCCGGTGGAGGGCGCCCACTCGGCGCAGCGTCTCGCGGTGCTGGACGCGGTCCACCAGGTCCAGGGCGGCCTGGGCGTCCGCGCAGGCAGCGTCGAGTGCCCCCGCTCCGGCATGGGCCTCAGCCCCGGAGATGTGGGTGGTGCAGCGGTGGCGCAGCATCTGGGGGCCGAGCCGATCCAAGGCGCGGTCAGCAGGGCGTTCGCGGCGTGGCGCATCTCGCCGGGGACGACCTGGACGACGACGCCGGACGCGGCCGGGAGAAAGACGCGGACGCGGTCTCGCAGGCCGCGGACATCGCGACGCGGTGCCAGACCCGGGCTGCGCCGCACCACCGGGTATGGGGGGATCGTGAGCGGGGCTCCGGCCTCACGGGTGCGAGCGGTCCAGCTGATGCGGGGCGCGGGGGCGGAGGGGCCGTAGGCGCATGGGCCGGCCCTAGGCCGAGACCGGAGATCGTGCGTCCCGGACCCGCGATCGGCCGGGTGGCGAAGGGAGCACGAAGGGAGCGGACGTTCTCGGGTGCGCTCCCTTCGGCCCGGTGGACTGCCCCGGGCAGGTCGCTCGCCAGCCTTAACGACCACGCCTGCCAGAGTGCTTCTTGCCGGTACGGCCACGGCGGCCTGCACCCGACGGGGCTGTCGGCCGCGGCTTCGGCGGCGGGCAGGCCTGACACCAGACCGCGGTGACGGACATCGGCCCGGCCGGTGCCGCGTACTCAGTACCACCGGAAAGCGCGCCTCGGATCCCGCACCCCTGGCAGGTGCGCGCCTCCTCAAGGCTGCGCACCAGATCGCACGGCGGACAGCAGACCGTGTCCGGCACCTCGACCCACACCACGGTGGGCGTCGAGACGAGCTGGTCCGGCCGGACGTGCGGGCACAGTCGTGCCGTCCCGACATGGGCTGCGGCCATGAGGGCTTCCATGGCCAAGCGCTGCCAGGCCGGCCGGTCCATGAGCACCGGGGCAGAGGCCCCTCGGGCGGTCAGGAAGGCATCGCTCTCGGCGGTCGCGGCGTCGATCTGGTCGCGCAGCGCGGAATCAGCAGGGTTGTTCTTCGTCATGCCGAAGACAGTAAACCCACAACTACCCACCCTAGAACCAGAATTGGGGACTGTGCAATCCCACGGCTTCGGAGGGCCGATTATGACTGGATCACCTTGCCTCGGTTGGCCGTAATCCAACCAGGGGACGCTATCCGGCAGCCTCGAGATCAGCCACAGCCACCGGGTGGGGCAGACCAGCTACGCGAACTGGCCTTCGCCCGCGAGAAGGACGCTGTAGACGACACCCCCACCCGGCCAGAGGTGATGTTGTACGCCCCGCTCGGCGACGAACTGGTCCAGGTCTTCGACGCCATCCGCCTGGGCCACACCTCGCGCACCGCGAAGGTCGCCCGGTACCTGCTGCGCTCGCCGCAGCCGTACTCGGTGGCCGGGATCACCGGCGCCTACCGCGGCCTGGACCTGCTGCCGCCGAGGTCGACATCATCAGCGCGGCGCCGCCTACGCCGCCAGCAAGTACGCCCTCACCCTCGTCCAGACCCTGCGCCTGGAACTCAACGGCCAGCCCGTGCGCATCGTCCCGCGGTTCGATCAGGCCGTTCAGCGCGTCCGACCTCGCCACCTGGCCGTAAGCGTCCCCCTGATCGCGGTGGGCACGGCAGGAAGCAGTTCGCAGGAGGCCACGGGAGAATCGAATGTGACCTCCTGGGATTGGCGCGGCTGTTGGTGGTCACCCTGGCCGAGGTGAAGACCTCGCCGACGGTGATACGAGACTGGATCCGGGCCAGCTCGCCTCGCGGATCATGCGTGACGAGGATTTTCCATCCCTCTCCGTCCGTGTCCGTGATGCCCAGGTACTGCGGCTCCTGCTCGTTCATACCGCTCTTCCCTTTCGTGATCCCACCGGTCTTGGCGGTGGAGTTCGAAGGCTGGACCGCCCGGTGCGTTGGCGAGGCCGGGGTGTCGCACAAGGCGGCCAGGGTCTGTGCCGCGTCCCAGGGCGCCTGCGGGTCGGGGCTCCACCGCAGTGTGCGGTCGACACCCGGGTCGGAGGGGTCCAGGATCGTGGCGTGCCTGCGCGCCCGTACCGCGTCGGCCTCCCCAACGTATGGAATGGCAACCTGGGCTGGTTGGTCGGCCACGAAGACGGTCGGCCCAGCGAAGGTGCGGAGTTGATCGGGCGGCGCCTGGAGTGGCTGCTGCACGACGGCGCGGCACGGTAGAACGGTGGATGCCCGGGTACATCACGGGATGCCGCCCGGGACCGGAGTCGTGCCGGGTGGATCGGATCGAGGGAGGAGTGGCCGTGTTCTGGAGCAGGCACAAGTGCGACGTGATGGCCGAGTTGCGGGAGGCGGCGCTGCGCGCGATCTGGAAGTTGGAGCGGCCCGAGGGCCCGGGCCAGGACATCAACCCTCACACCGCCGGCATCGACAGCTACACCCTGGCCTCGATGCTGACTTTCAGCGCCCGCGGCGATCGGGTTGAGGTGGGCGATCCGATCGACCGGCTGGCCCACATGATCTACGCGGGGACGCCCGAGCGGATCCAGTCGCGCCGTGCCTGGGTCATCTGGGAGTTGGAGCGGCTGGCGGAGGGCGACCAGGCGCAGCGGCTGGCCCACCTGGTCGACACTGCCGGTGGCAGCAGGGTCGCGCCTGTGCAGTGACCGGGGGCGCCCTCGGGCGTTCCCCGAGGCCAGCCGGGCTGAGTCACCCACCCGGGGCAGGCCTGTCACGCTGTCAGCGATGTTGTCTGGCGGGGAGACTGGGGACCGGGCCCGTCCCGGGGCGACATATCGGGGGAGAAGCGAGGGAGAGGTGGCGGCCCGTGGACATCCTGCTCGCCGACCCCAGGTTTGCCGCGCATACGTTCGTGGTCATGGACTTCGAGGGCCTGACGCCGACCGGTCGGCCGCCCGAGCCCATCGAGGTCGCGGCGCTGGCCCTGAAGGTACGTGGCGGAGTTCTCGAGCGGGTCGGTCGCTTCGAGTCGCTGATCCGACCCCCCGCCGATCTCCCCTTCACTTCCTTTGACGTGGGCACGAGCGGCATCACGGAACGGGACCTGCGCCGGGCCGAGCCGGCCTCTGCGGTGATGGCACGGCTGGATGCTCTGCTGAGGTTTCCGCCGTATCGGCTCGTGGCCCAATCGGCGACTGTGGAGGGGAACTTCATCGCTCGTCAGCGCGCGCACTGCCCGACCCTGGCTGCCATTCCTCTGCTGGACACCGTGCGCATGGCACGCAGGGCTGTGCCCGGCCTGACCGGGTACAGCTTGGACCTGCTGCTGGGGCACTACGGCATCGCGGTCCCCGCCCAGCGCCACCGGGCCGGGGCCGACACGGAGGTCACCGCGCAGGTCTGGGCCCGGCTGCTGGCCGACGGTGCCGCCCGGGGATGCTGGGGTTCCCTGTTCGAGTTGGAGATGGCCGCAGCGGTGCAACCAAGGTCCGCGCACTCCGCGCAGGCTGCGCGCGGCGAGCAGGAGGAGTTGTTCTGAGCGGGAATGGCGACGGCGACCGCGCGGGTGCCGCAGACTGGTGGTATCCCGGTATCTCGAACCGTTCGGCCCTGGGGGACCGCCTGATGAGCACACGTCTGATGCCGCTGCACCTGGTGGGGGACTGCGCCCAGCACGGGGCGAAGGCTGTGTCCCTGGCGTGGCTGCACGCCTGCGGCCTGCCCGTTCCACCGGGGATGGTCATCGCCGCGGCGACTCCCGACCACGCTCTGCCCCAGGCCGTGGACGAAGTCGCGCAATGGGGCCGCCACCGTGCGCCCTACGGGCTGATCGTGCGCCCCTCAGCGCCTGCGCACAGCCCTGACCTGGGCGGCCTGCCCGGTGGGCCGCCCGTCAGCCGCTTCACCCCCACCGAGCCGGAGGCCCTGCTGCGGGCCGTGGTCCAGGTCCGTGACAGCGCCCGCCCAGCAGCGGCCGCCGAGCAGCGCGTCCCGCCCGGGATGGCCGTCCTGGTCCAGGCCGCCCTGCGTCCGTATGCGGCCGGCACCATCTCCGTGCAGACCCAGGAGGGCCGCTGCCAGGGCTGGCGCGCCGAGGCACGGCGCGGACTTGCCCTGGTCCCGATCGACGCGCAGCGCCCCGGAGAGGTCCACACCGGCACCGCCGATCTGCACGAAGGGATCCGCCCGGGGCAGGAGCAGGGTCTGCAGGTGCCCGCCCACACGGGGGAGCTCGCGCTGCCCGCCGGGGCCACGACGGCGCTGGGCGATGTGTCCGGTGGCACCGTGCGTGCCACGGTCACCGGCAACGACGGTGCCACGGTCCGCCTGCAGGCGCCGCCGGACTGGCAGGGTACGCAGGTCCTGTCCCAGCGGCACTGCGAGCGGCTGCGCAAGCTCGCCACGCGCACGGCCGCGCTGCTCCCGGCTTCCGGTGTCCACCTGGAGTGGGTACTGACGCCGGACGGCTGCCTGCACGTGCTGCAGGCCAGGGCCCTAGCGGCGTGACAGCTCGCCGACCTGGGGCATCGACGCCGTCACATCCCAGGTGATCAGGGGTGTGCCCGTGGTGCGGTAGTGCGCTTCCTTGGCGGCGCGCCGCACCTGGTAGGCGGCGTTGCCCACCAGGCCGTAGACCTCGACCACGGTCGCGGGGTCGGTGTCCACCAGGACGAAGTCCGGCAGTACCAGGTCGCGCGAGGCGTCGAACCGCAGCGGTTTGACCACCGAGCGCCGCGCGTCCAGCAGGGCATCGGCCATCTCCACCTCGTAGGAACTGTCGGCGGGCAGGTAGGCGCGGTTGACGAGCATCAGCGCGGCGTCCATCAGGACGAGGTTGCCCGCGGGCGTCTTCTCGACCAGGAACAGGCCCACCTGGCGGGAGGTCACCGGCCGGGCCCGGCCGAACACGGCGCGGTAGGAGCGCTGCAGCCGGTCCATGAGCGCAGCCGAGCAGTACAGCGGGAGGCGCTGGTGCCGCAGTTGGATGCGGTGGCCGAACCGGCTCGGCGCGATCGCCGCCACCTCTGCCAGCACCAGGCCCCGGTAGCGCGAGCCGTCCCGCTCGGACAGGCGCTCGCGGAACAGCTCGAACCCCCTCGCCAGGGCGGCCGCCTCCTCGCGGCGCCACGGCGGCATCACATACAGCGCCTGGGCCAGCGGCTGGCCGTTGGCCAGGCAGCTGCGGGCCGCCTGCGTCAGCCGGCCGTGGCAGTGCGCCCAGGTGCGCACCGCTCCGCGATGCCAGCTGTTCAAGGCCCCCTGCTCCCAGAGCCAGTGCAACAGGCCGAGCAGGCCGACACCGCGCTGACCTGCCCCCGCAGCCTGCTCGGACGGTACGTCGAGGCCACCGCCGGGTTCCTGCCGTACCTGCAGGGCCGCCTGCAGCCGGATCCGTGTGCCCTCGCCGTCCTCCACCATGGCACCGGCCGTGTAGGCGCCGCGACCGGTCCACTGCTCGTCGAGGGGCTTGTAGAAGTCACAGGTCTCGGCGTGCTGGGCGCCGCTGCCTGGCCATGTGGCCAGGTGGAACCGGCCGGTGCGGGTGCGGCGGATGACCAGTCGCAGGGCTGGCGTTCGGCACAGGCACTGCCCGTACCCGATGATCGTGCGGGCCTGCTCGAACTGGCGTGAGAAGCGGACCGGATCCGCGCGCAGACGCGCCAGCGCGACGGTGGTCTCCGCCAGCCGGATCATCACTGCATCAGCGCGCCCTGGAGAGGGGAGCGCGACGCCGTCTGTCTCGGACCTGTCCACCGGCCTGTCCTCCAGGGCTCTGGATTCCCGAGGAGGCCGCCGGGCCGGGGTCCTGCTCGGGGAGCGCGCCGGTCCCGCCGGCGCTGCACGACGGCAGCGTCCGCGACACCGCCCTGGTCGCGCACCCGTGCCCGCGCGCCGGGGGCGCACCGTCCCGCAGGGAGGGACCCCCTGCGAGCACGTCCCGTCAGCCGGGATGGCCGCGATGGCCGCCCGTCGGACGAACATCACCGGGGCCCACCGGAATGCCTTCCCGGCCCGGGCAGATCCGTGCCGCCGTCGCCATGGCGCCGACGGCCCCCTGGGTGCTTGCAGGCGGCAGCGGCCGCGGGCTGGCCCGGGGGAGCGGCGGCAGCGGCCGTTCGCGGGTGGGGTTGACCTGGGAACGAGGAGCTCTGAGAACGCCCTCCCAAGCCGAGGTTGATCGTCTCCTGATTACTTGAGCGCCTGAAACAACCCTGGCGAGCCCATCGCGCTCGCCTCTGGAGCGGCACCGACGACCACACTTCCGCCGGGAGCCGGAATGCTTGCCCGATCACGTACCAGTCGGTCGCTCCGCTGCTACGGTCCTTCCATGGGGCTGGAGTTGAACTACCACACGGTCAACGTCTTCACCGGCGGCCGACTGCTGGGCGGCAACCAGCTGGCCGTCTTCACCGACGCCCACAAGAGCGTCGGCGAAGACGAGAAGCTGATGCAGCTGCTGGCCCGCCAGTTGAACCTCTCCGAGACCGTCTTCGTCTTCCCGCCCACAGAGGACGGCCATGCTCGCCTGCGCCTCTTCAGTACCGTCACTGAGGTCCCCTTCGCCGGTCACCCGATACTTGGCACCGCCGCCGTCCTGGCCTCCCTGCGGCCGGCGGGCCTGCGGGAGGCCAGGCTGGAGACCGGCCGCGGGATCATCACGGTGTCCCTGGACCTGCCGCTCACCACGCACCGGTACCTCGCCTGGATGAATCAGCCTATCCCCGAGATCACCCCGTTCCCCTACGGCGAAGAGCTGCTGCGGGTGCTGGGCATCGAACGCAGCGTGCTGCCGATCGAGTGCTACGACGCTGGCATCCCCCACCTGTACGTCACCGCTGAGACGGTGGAGCAAGTCGAGCAGATAGTCCCCGACTTCGCGCGCCTGGGCGCAGTTGCCCGCCGATGCCGGATCAACGTCCTCGCCGGGAGCGGCACCCAGTACACCAGCCGGATGTTCAGCCCGTTCGACTATGTGCCCGAGGACCCAGCCTGCGGATCGGCCGCCGGGCCCCTCGCGCTGCACCTACTGCGCCACGGCCGCATCCAGCCCAAGCAGGAGATCACCATCTCTCAGGGAGCTCAGGTCGGCCGCCCCTCTACGCTGCACGCCGCTATCCGCGGGACAGCCGCCGACCCTTTGCTCATCCTGGTCGGCGGCGAGGCCCACCTGATCGGCGAAGGTACCTTTCGCCTCACCTGACCAGTCCGGGGTCCGACGTCCGCTGACACCCGCATTCAGTTGGAACTCACGACCGGTTCTCAGGTGAACCCACGAACGGCTCGCCAGCGGGGGAGCGGGGAGCGTGCGTCGAGTGAGTGCCACCGGCCAGGTGCTGCCCGTGCGGTGTTCAGACTGGCGGCGACCCGCTGCTCCTGCCGGGCCAAGGCGTCCAGGGCGGCGGCGGCCATGCCAGGTCCTGTGTGAACAGGGCGGCGCTTCATTGGGGGTGCGGCCTTGGCAGATCGGGGAGTTGGCGAATACCAGGCTGGCCGGCCTCCAGGCGCAGCCGGGTGCCGTTCGGCTCGTGGTGGGACAGTCGGCCTTCACCAGCGGCGGCCGCCCGTCATCCCGCCGAGCGAGGATCGCGGAACCCCGGCCTGCGGATCGTGACCCCGCGCCCGGAGGCGAGTTGAACCCGTCAACCAGGCACCGGATCACCACACGGGGAAGGGCAAGAGCGTGTTCCTCTGGATCAACGGACCGTTCGGCGGCGGCAAGACCACCTTGGCCCGCCGCCTGCACGCGCAGCTCGACCAGGCCGTCGTGTTCGACCCCGAGGAGGTCGGCTTCCTGCTGCGGGACGTCTTCCGCGGCCGCGAGAAGGACTTCCAGGACCTGGCGCCGTGGCGGCCTCTGGTCGTCGAGACCGGCGCCCGGATCCACGAGTACAACCAGGGCCACCCCGTCATCTCGCCGATGAGCCTGCTGCTCCAGCCCTACGGACAGGAGATCCTCGGCGGTCTGGCCAAGGCCGGCGTCCCGGTCACCCACCTGCTGCTGCACGTCGACCCGCAGGCGCTCGCCGCGCGCATCGACGCGAGCGCAGAGTTCCCCGACGACGAAGCCCGCAGCGAGAAGGTCAGGAACTTCCGCCGCCGCAAGGCCCAGTCCTACCAGGACGCCTACCACCAGTGGCTTCGGGACGCGGCGCAGGTCATCGACACCACCCAGCTGACGCCCGACCAGGTCCTGGACCGCACTCTGGAGATTTTGGAGGCGAGCTGGTGACGGCGCCGATAGCCGACACCGGGCCGGGCCGGGTCCTGGCGGACCTGAGCTGGCTCGTCACCACCGCCACCGTGCTGCACCCGCGCGCCGCGCGGCGGCGCGCGGTGGTGGTGGGGAGGGTGCGGAATCAGATCGGCAACCCGAAGGCGAGGCTGACGGAGCTCTCCATGATCGCCCCGGTGGCCTGGCTCACGGCCAGCTGGTAGGCATCCTCCGCCTGCTGCTGCTGGCCCGGCAGAGCGCGGGAGTAGGTCTCCCAGGCGCTCATCACGCTCTCCAGCGCCACACACAGCAGGGGAGCGGGCAGGACAAGCGGGTCTATGTGGGCGGGCAGGCTCGCCGTGATGAGGTCCGCCATGGCATATCGCTCCTTGTTGGGGGCCTAGCGGCCGCTCTCGCGCAAGGCTCCCCCCGTGAAGCCTTGCGCGGAACGCTACCGGTCCCCAGGTGCCCGGCGGCAGGTCCGGCGTGCGTCATTCTGGTGCCATATCCCCTTCTGCACTCATCTGCTTGTCCTGTACCTGACGTGCGAGTTCTTCCGCCTCGCGCCACCGGTACCCAGCGAGGAACAGGGTGTTCACGCCGAGCTCCTCCTTGATCGCGCCGACCTTCTTGGCGTAGGTCCGCGAGCTGACTCCGAGCTGGCGCGCGGCGGCCTCGTTGGTCAGCTCGTCCATCAGGCAGCGGATGATCTCCTGGTTCTGGGCATTGGCGATCTGCGGGGAGAGCTGGACGGCGTGGTCCCCGTTCCATGCCAGGGCCCGGCGCCAGTCCCGCTCGAAGGTGTGCTGGATGTACCGCGCCACGGCGGGGTCCTCGATCAGAAGGGCCTGGACATAGGTGGGCGCGGTGGCGAGGTCGCCGTGGAGGACCGGAATGACCGCCTTCTTCCGGTCCACGATGATCATGCGCGGGAAGGGCTCGTCCAGGGTCCGGACCTCGCACCCCTCCGCGGTGACCATCTGCACGTATTCGCGTGTGTTCGCGTCGTAGCGGGCGCTGGAGTAGTACAGGACGTGCATGCGCACCCCCTTGCGCAGCGCGGCCAGGTCGCGCGGAAGCGCCGACTCGAGGATGTCCGCGGGGCGCGCACCGCCGGGCTGCGCGGTGAGCAGTTCCTCGGTGCACCCATTCAGCAGTTGCTCCAGCGTGGCGTTGATCGCGTCCAGGCCGCTGACGTAGGTGACCGATCCGCCGCTTTCCGTACGCAGCCGGCCCTGCTCGTAGGGGTCCTGCAGGTGCTGCAAGACCTTGGGCAGCCGTGAGGCGAGCGCGAGGGTGGCCATCGCCTCCGTGTGCAGGGTCAGCCCCAGCTGGGTGCCGACCACCTTCGGGTTGACCGCCAGGTAGCGTCCCGCTGCGCCGGTCGCCTCCACCACCAGGCCCATGGAGACCAGTTGGCGCAGATCCGGGTCCCGCGGGTCCGGGGGCTCGCCCTGGAGGATGCCCTGGGAGGTTCCGGCGCTCTGGGCCGCGATCTCGGCGTACAGCTCCTTGGCCGCCGAGGTCAGTTCGTACCGCGAGGGTGCGGACTGTGCACCGCTGTCCGGTATATGCATGTCTCAACCTTCATGATTGTGCACCTGCACGGATATGGGCGGGGGGTTTCCTTGTACTGCACGCCGAAAGAGGTCACGGTAGTTGCAGAAGGGTCACCGGCGCACTCCTGGTGAGAGTCAAAAGCCCTCAACCGCAGCATGGTTGCCCCTCTATGCCCTTTTTCTCCGGATCGTTGTTCGACAACGGCCCATCAGCGTGCCTCCTGGGGGGAGCCGTTATGTCCACGACCGCCATCGCCGCTTTGCCAGCGATCGCGAGTGTCGACCCGCAGGAGCGCCGCCGGATCCTTCGAGACCTCCTCATCGGATGCCGTGCCCGTGTGCAACCGCAGGAAGCGGGCCTGTCCCCGCGCCGCACCCGGCGCTCGCGGCAGTCGCGGCGTGACGCCGCGCAGGGGCCGCAGGGCAGTGACGAGAAGAAGCCCAGCCCCGGCCTGTCCCAGGAGCAGACGGCTTTCCTGCTCGGGATCTCGGTGAAGTCCTACCGCGCGCTGGAGAACGGCACGGTCGCCCATCCCTCGGTGGTGAACCTGATGCGGCTGATCGAGATCTTCCACATGGACTCCTCCGAAAGCACCCTGCTGCTCCACACCGCATACCGGATTCCGGACTTCTGCGACCACGACCACCAGGATCATGGGGGGCAGATCGGGACTTCCAGGGCGCTGGAAGCGGCCGAACTCTTGTCCGCGTAGAGCCAAGTGCAACGTCGGTGCCGTACGATCCGTGCAGCAACTGCAGCCCGCCGGCTGCAGAGCGGCGGCCCGTCGGCAGCGGGTCGTCGACCCGTTCGGGCTCCTCGACCTATGGGGGCTCGCCGTGAGAGGAGTGGCCATGCAGATAGGCCCTGCCCGCGTCGCCTTTGCCGTTGCGTCCCTTGTGGTCGTGGCCGGAGCCGCGACCCTCCCGGTCCAGCCCGCCGACAGCGGTTGGACCCACTCCCTCGGGCGCGTCCCCCAGGGCTCTGTGACCCCGGGTGTGGCCGACGCCACCGCTGCGGTCCCCGCCGTCGCCGCCGACTCCTGGTGGGACACGGTGATCGCGCCCAGCACCTGAACCGGCGCCGGTCGGCCGTGACGTGGGCGGTCATGCGCGCGTGCGTCCTACGGCGACCCCCAGCTGGTACATCGTCTCGACCCCGAACTTCGCCTGCAGCTGCTCGAGGTGTCGGGCCATCGTGCGGTCGCTGACGCCGAGCCGGTTCGCGATGGCCTTGTGCGGAAGGCCATCGTCGAGCAGTTCCAGGATGCTCTGCTGGAAGGATTCCACGACCTCGGGGGGCGCATCCCGGCTGCCGGTGAAGGCGTAGCCGCGTTCCCACGCCAGGTTGAACAGCGTCACCAGGTAGCTGACGACACCTTCGTCGCGGCAGAACACCGCCTGCTCGCGGTCGTCGTCGACCGGAAAGACCGCGACCCTCGAGTCGACGACGATCAGTCTCTTGAACGACTCGTTGAGGGTGCGTATGTGCGCGCCGGCCTGGGTCATGGCCGCCACGTAGTCTCGCGTCGGCTTGTCCTGGCGGGTGGAGGGCTGGTAGAGGGTGCGTACCCGCGCCCCGTGCTTGAGGACTTCCAGATCGCGTGGGATCGCCCTCTCCAGCGCTGCGGCACTGCGCGGGCCGCCCGGCTGCGCGGTGAGCATCTCGCTGGTGCACGACGCCAGCACCTCTGCCAGCCGACGGTTGATCTCCGCCATCCCGCTGACCCGCTCGACGGGCGCGCCGTGCTGAGGGGCCCGGGTGGCCGAGAACGCGTCGGCCAGGTCCTGGTAGTCCGTCGGGAGCCGGGCGGCACGCTGCAGGCAGGTCACTGCCTGGGCATGCAGCGCAGCTACTTGACGGGACGCCAACCGCTGCGGGTCCACCGCCACGCACACGGCCGGCACCTCGGGGTCGACGGCCAGCAGGCCGGCCTGCACCAGCTCATCACGCAGCGGCTCGGGCTCGTGCAGGGAGATCACCCCTCCGGCTTCGACCACCTTGCGATACAGCTCCCGTGCCCCCGACGAAAGCGGTTCCTCCAGCACGTATCCCCCGCGTTCCTGCTGCATTCCGTGGAAACCACGCCTGGCTCACCAGGCGAGCGTGCCCTTACCGGCACTTGCTCTGGCTTTCCTATCAAACCCCGGTGTGTGCCGACACCCCCATTTGACCGTTTACCGCCGCCGGCCGGTGCCCGTCGTGCCCCCCTTGAGCGGGGTGGCGGACGAAAGCGGCAGAACGACGCGCCTGCGCAGCCGCAGGGCCCTGCGTCCCGGGAACGGGGACATCGAAGGCCGCCGTTGTCCCGCCACACGGGACATCGCCGCGCGGGCGGTTGCCGCACCGCGGGTGCCACCGGCAGCCTCGGCTGCCAGACCTTGCCACCGACCGCTGTGGAGTGACCCGCCTATGGCTGACAGCGCACCCGGACCCCGACCGATCCAGTACTTCCTCGACGAGCTGACGCTGATCGAGCGCATGGCGCCCATCAGTGTTTCCTGGGACCCCTGGAAGGAGTTGACCGCGCTGGCCGCCGCGCCCCGTCGGGACCTCACCCGCAGGCAGCTGCGGTCCTGTGCCCCGCAGTTGCCCGCCCGCCCCGTCTAGCCCACGAGCCCCTGGAGAACTGAGCCATGCCCGAGAACGCCCCAGGCACGCCTGTGGCAGCCGTGTACGTGCTGACCGCCGACCCGGCACCCGGCCAGTCGGCCCCGGCGTCGGTGGTGGCCACCACCGACGCCGTCATCGCCGCCGCCTGGCTCCTGGAGCACGGTCCCGACCCCAGGCACGGACCGCAGGCCCACTACAGCGCGGACCTGGGCACCTGGAGCCAACTGTCGCACGCGGAGCTGCTGGCCCACGCGTTCGCCTCCACCGGCCGCGACTTCAACGGCGACCCGCTCACCCGGCTGCACTCCAACCCCTGGACCGAGCAGAGCGACCTGGAACGCTTCCAGACCATCGTGCACGGCCAAGCGCTCTGGCTGGACGCGCACCTGCCGGCACCGCCGGAGCAGCGCCACTGGCGCGAGGCGATCGCCACCTGGCAGGAAGCGTTCGCCGTGCCGCCCGTAGCCGACGCGTTCACCCACCTCTCCCGCGTGCAGGCGCTCCGCCACCCCGCACCCGTGCCCGTAGCCGTGACCGGTGTCGGCCGGCCAGGGGTCGACACCGCGCCCTTCGACGCGAACCAGTGGGACGCCCTGGCCCGCGAGGTGCCGCCCCGCCGCCCCGCCCCCCTCCCTGCAGCAGACCCCCATCCCTTCACCCGGGCGCCGGACACCGACCGCAGTGCGCAGGGTATTGCCGCCATGGCCGTGCACTGGTTTCAACGCGCGCCCCTGGACCTGTACGCCCTGCGCACCCACGACCACCTGCTGGCGCGGGCCTACCGGGCGCGCGCGGTCGCAGCCCACGACGGCTCCTCGACGCAGTTGCACGAGTCGTCGGCCGCCCGGATCGTGCGGCATCAGCAGGTGGGCAACCTGGCCGTACGGCAGTGGGAGATCCTGGGACGGCTGGCCGCCCTGGCCGACCCTCCCGGCGCCAGGGACAGCGGGCCCGAGCGCGGCAGCCAGATGGCCGCCGCCGCGGCGGCGCTGGAGGACACCTACCCGGGTTGGCCCCAGGACCGTATCCATGCCGCTCTGCATCGCGCCCCCGCCCCGGCCCCCGGCTTGACGCACGACAGCCTCGAGCAGCCCGGCGCCCCCGCCCGGCTGGGCATCGCCGCGCGGAAGATCGCCGAGATCCGGCAGCAGAACCGCGCCTACCAGGGCAACGGCAACGCAGGAACCGACCCCGATCCCGTTCCTCCCGTTCCTGGCGCCCCGCAGACGGCCTCCGGCTACCGGCACCAGGTCGACACGGCCCTGGGCCAACTCGCCGAAGCCTGCGCCGTGCGCGCCGCCGCCCCCGCGGCCGCCGAGCCTGCCGGCCGCGACGCTACGGACCTGGCCCTGATCGCCACCCTCAGCTCCGTGGACCTCGACACCTGGGCACTGACCTCGCTGCACCGCAAGGCCAGCTTCATCGCCGAGGTCCACGCAGCCCGCACCGGCTCGGCACCCCAGCAGGCCCCCGGAACCGCGGACCCGAGCCCGATCGCGACAGTCCTTCCCCTGCGACGCCGCACCCCTGCGCCCGGGCGGCCCACCCCGGAACCCACCTCGCCGGGACGCCGCCGATGACAACCCGCCGTCCCTGGCACCGCCCTGTGGGGGAGACCCGTGAGTTTCGACAGCTACCTTGAGATCGACACCGGCGGTAAGTACCCGGCCGACGTGTGCGAGGTCGGCACCTACACCAGCAACGTCGCCTGGATGTGGCGCGAAGCCCTCGATCGGCCCCTGCGAGACCTGGACGGCGCCAACGCCGGCCAGGCCGCCCAGGCGCTGACCGCCGCCCTGGCGGTCCTCGCCGAGCGCGCCGACTACTTCCGCGCGAACCAGCCCTGCGACGGCTGGGGCAGTTACGAGGGCGCGCTGCAGTACCTGACCGTGCTGCGCGACCGCTGCCTGGAGCACCCCAAAACCACCGTACGCATCCGCCAGAGCACCCCGCCCACCACGCCCACCGTCTGCGGGCAGCGATGACCGCGATCACCTCCGCCGATCTCCTGGCCGACCCCCTGGTGCCCGTGCCCGTGCAGTACGCCCTGTACAACCACGCCCCGCGCTACGCGCGCGCCCTGGCGGCCAACCCCGCCCTGCCCTCCGACCTGTGGCAGCGCGCCGCCCGCCAGGCCCGGGCCAGCGCCGACCCCCAGCACGCCAAGGACCTCGCACGCTCCGCCGGCACCGCCGACAGCCTGCAGGTCCTGGCCTACCTGGCCCCGGCCCTGGCCGACCGGGACGCCGAAGAGGTACGCCAGGCCCTGATGAGCAGCCGCGGCCCCGGGCGGTGGCTGTCGACGCCGGCCGCGCGCGACCTGGCCCACTGGGCCGCTCCGATGCAGGACGATGACCCCGGAGAACTCCGGTGGGCCAACAGCATCCTGCTGGGCGCCCTGGGCCCGGACCCCGCCTCGCGCACCGTGGCCGAGCCGGTCCTGGCCCGCGCCGATCCCCGGAGCACGATGAGCTACCTGCAGCGCTCCGCGTGGATGAGCGACGACCAGGTCCGCGAACACGTGTACCCGATGGTCACCGCGCCCGCCGGGGACTGGGAGTACGCCCAGTTCCACCTCGAGAACCTCCTGGAGGACCGCCCCGCCCTGTACGACCCGGGCTTCGCTCGACCGACCGCCCTGATCATGGCCGCCGCCGCCCACGGCGCCCACGGCGCCCGCCACCCCGGCTGGCTCGAGGTCCTGACCGACGACCGCGTCAAGGACTGGCCCTCGTACAACCACCTCATCAAGCTGCGCCTGGTCCTACTGGCCAACCCGCACGCCGACACCCCGGTACTGGAAGCGGCCCGCAGCCCGCAGGTGAGCGACCCGAACGTGTCGGCCCTGTACACCCGCCGGATGGCCCTGCACCCCGCAGCGGTGACCGAATGGGACACCGTGCAGGCCAAGGACGTCCAGTTGTGGCTCGGCACCCGCCTGAGCGGCAACGAAGTCGAGGAGTTCTTCGCCGACCCCTTCCAAGCCCCCTGGACGCACGTCGACACCCCCCATGCCTACCGCTACCCGCACCGGTCGCGCACCCCACTGTTGCAACCCCATTGGCACCACGACGCCGCCGCCCTGCTCAGCAGCCCGCACCTGCACCCCGCCGCCGCCCGGCGCCTGCTCAACCTCCTGCCGTACCTCTACAACAGGCACCCGCAGGCACTGCCCACCGTCGCCGACGCCGTCGACGCCTGCGCCGCCCGGGCCGACATGGAGCTGCCCGGTGAACTCGCCACGGCCCTGGGCCGGGTCGACGGACCCACCCTGCACGCCGACCCGCAGGCACTGCAACTGCCGCCGGTGCTGTTCGGGCCCGGTCCCCAGATGCCCGCCCGGACCCTGGTACTGGCCGCCGTCCGCGACCTGGGCGAGGACCCCGCCGCCTGGCTGGACCTGGCGCAGCGCCTGGACGCCGCACCGGCGCCGACCGCAGAGCACCTGAGCGCCGCGCGCGCCCAGCAGGTCGCATCCCTGCTGGCCGACAGCCGCCAGGCCCGCACACCGACCGGCGGACCTCCACCCCCCGCCGCCGTGCGCCGTTCCACCGACGCCGCGCACAGGGCACCGGCCCGCCCGGGCGCCGACCGCCCCGCAGGCCCGCGACCATGAGCGAAGGAGCAGTGCCGCCGTGCCCGACACCCAGGCCCCCCAGCTGTTCGCCCTGACCTGCCTGACCCCCCGCGGGCCCTCCGCAGCCCGCATCAGCGCGGAACTGACCACCAGCGACCCGGTCTTCGCCGTCGCCCGCTTCCTGGGCACCTACCGTCTGGGAGAGCAGGAGAGCTACGTGCTGCTCCACCACAGCGACGACGCCGGAGCCACCTGGCAGCCCCTTGACCCGCGCGAGCTCCTGGACGCGGCCTGGGAGGCGGTCGGCAGCGAGGGATCGGCGCGCACCGCGTTCACGCTGACCCGGCTGCTGGCACGGGAACAGGCCCGGTGGATCCACCGCGAACTGCGCGCGGGCCTCGGGCAGGAGCAGGAGACCACAGTCGAGAGCCTGCAGCGGGTCGCCCGCGCCTACGCCGACACCTTCGAGGTCCTTCCGCGCCGCGACGTGCTCGCCGAACTGGGCAAGATGCTGGAGACCCAGCCGACCGGCTGGATCGGGTCGATGACCGGGGCGGTCCAGGACTACCAGAGCGCGATGCAACGGGCCCAGGCCTTGGCCACCGGCCGGGTCCACGGCGCCGTGGGCGCCTACCGGGACGCATGGGAGCACCTGCGGTCCCTGACCTGGGACCTGGGGACAGTGGGTCCCGCGGCGGTTGCCTCGCAGCAGCTGATGGACCGCATCATCGACAGCGACCCGCGCACCGCCGAGGCCCTGGCACCCCTGCGCAAGCTGCCCGAGCAGGCCGCGTTGGCACGTGCTGCGGCCCGGCAGGTCCTGGGAGAGGAGTTCTTCCGGCGCCCCGGGCCGGCCCCCGGCGACAGCGACCGGTTGGCGCATTTCAGCGACGTCCTGCGCGAGGCAACTGCCCACACACCGCGCTGGGCGAGGGCCGCGACGTTGGACTCGCCCTGGCCGCACGAGGCGGCGGCCGCCTGGCGGCTGTCCGTTCCCGCAGCCGCGGCCCAGGCCGCCGAAGCCCGGCGCACCACGGCCGCCGCGTGGAGGCAGGTGGCGCTGACCGGCTCCACGGGGCCCGGTTCGCACCGGCGCATGCAGGACTACACCCAGGCCCTGGGCCGGTCGCACCATCTGGAGGTACAGCACGCCACCTTGGGCCTGCTGGCATCGGCCAGTGAACTGCCCGACGCACCGGACCCCGACACCCGGCGGGCCGTGCGCATGAGGGCTGCCGCTGTCCGCGACACGCTCCAGTCTCTGCACCCGCACCTGGCGAGCGACCGCGGGAGCTGGGTCGACCTGGGCATCGACCTGGCAGCGACCAGTCCCGCCGCCGCCTTGGAGGACAGCGCCCGCAGCGCCGCCGACGCCGCCGCCGCCGAGCAGCTGATGCGGCACCTGCACACCCTGGCGGCCACCGGCCGGCCGCTGCCGGCCGATCTCGCCGACTACGGGCCGGTCACCACCGAGGACCTCACGGCCCAGAGCGTGCGGGCCGCCGCCACTGCCACCGCCCACCGGCAGGGCGTCCAGCAGTATGAGGCCACCGGTCGGGCGCTGCGCGCGATCCCGCCGCTGGCCGCCGGTCCCTCCGGCTACGAGCCGCCCAGCCCCTCGACCTTCCAGCTCATCCGCGCCCACGCCCTCGCCCTGCACACCGCCCGCTTCGTGCCCCGGGCCCTGCCCCCCAAGGACCTCGCCCGGGCCGACCGGCGCACCGGTCACGCCGCCCAGGCCCAACGTGCCGCCCACAGCGCCGGCGCGTCCACCGTGCCCCCGCGACCCAGGAGCTGACCTATGGCCCAGGACCCCCCCGACGCACCCGCCGCCACCGGCCGCTCCTCGATCAGCCGGTACCGCGCCGGTGAGCCGGCCCGCACCCCCGAGGAGGCCGAAGCGTTCCGTGAATGGCGCCAACTCGACGCCGAGGACCACGAGTCGGCCATGGAGATGCTGGATCTGGAGAACGCCTACGAACGCTACCAAGGCCCCCTGGGCTGGAACGAGTGGAGCAGCCTGCAAGACGATCCCGCAGAGTTGGCCCGCGACCAGGACACGGCCCTGGGCTGGGAGCCCGATCCGCCGGACGCACCGCAGCCCTCGACCTGGACCATGCGTGTCCTGGCCAGCAACCCCCCAGCCCCAGCAGCAGGCACGCAACCCGCCGACGGCGCACCCGCCCCCGTATGGCGGGAGGTCACCGAGCCGCACGGCTCCCTGCATCTGACCGTCCTGGCGCACGACCCCTACAGCGCGGCCCACACGGCAGCCGCGATCAGCAGGGGCGAGGCCGTCGACCAGAGCAGCCGCACCTGGCCCACCGGTACCCGCCCCATCGAGCCGGACGACATCGTCGTGGCCACCGCGCCCGAGGACCCCACGACCTACTACATGCAGGCCATGCCCGCCGGTGGTTTCGAGGCCGTCCGCTTCACCGAACCTCCCCAGTCGGCCCTGGACGAAGCCCGCCTCGCGAGCCTCCTGGTGGCATACCGGGCAGCCAAAGCCGCCCGCGCGCCGCAGACCTGGCAGGTGGCCGTGCCCACCATCAACCCGGCGCTCCGGTTCACCGTGCAGGCCGCCGACGCGTCTGCGGCCGCTGAAATCGCCTTCGAGATCGGAAACCGGCAGGGCGCCGACCTCGACGGCCAGACCTGGCCGCGCGGAGCCCGGGACGTCTCGGTCGGCGACGTCGTCGCCGTCACCAGTGCGCACGCAGTCACCACCCACCTGCTCGTGGCCCCGGTCGGCTTCGAGGAGACCGATCCGCCGTCCTCGGGCTGGGCTCCCGCACCTCAACGCCCTCAGCAGCAAACCCGCCCCCGCCCCCCGTCCCCCGGCATGCGCCCCTTTTGACCTGGAAGGACCCCCGATGAACACCACACCCCGCCGCCCCCGCAGGCCCTGCTGACCAGCGTGCACCTGCCCGCCGCCGTCCAGCCCCATCCCCGGGCCGGCCGCACCCGGTAACGACCCGCGCCGCCCCACCCAAAGGACACCCCGCCGATGGCCGACACCGCCACCTCCTTCAGGCCGCCGCTGTACACCGTCACCGCGCTGCGCCTGCGCGCCCTGTGGGCGCGCGACCCGCTGCTGACCTCCGACCCCGTGTGGGCGGCCTGCCGATACCTGGAAGCGGACCGCCCCGGCCTGGTCCACGCCCAACTCCACGCCACCTTCGACCACATCGCCTGGCAGCCCTACCGGCCCGCCGACCTGCTCAACGACGCCCAGCGGGCCACCGCTGCACCCCCACACCGGCCCAACGACCCGCCGCAGCGCCTGCAGCGGATCCTGGAAGAAGCCCAAGCGCGCTGGCTCGAGCAGCACCTTCCCGACAACACCGCCCCAGCCACCCGCGCCCCCTGGACGCGCGCGGGCCGCCTGTGGGCCAGCACCTTCGACAGCACCCCGCACACCGACGTCCTGAACCTGCTGGAGATCCGCAACCCCGGCTCCGCCCGCGCCATCGCCGCACTGCGCCAAGCCGCCGACGAGTTCACCACCGCCATGGCCGCCGTCCAGGAGCAAGCCGCCGGCCGCAGCCAGAGGCCCGCAGCCGCAGTCGAGCGCACCTGGCGGCTGCTGCGCAGCACCGGCAGCGCCAGCGGCGGCCAGGCCGCCGCCGCCACACGCTGGCTGGCCGAACACGAACTAGGCCGGCACCCGCGTACCGCCCCGCTCCTGGAAGCACGCCCCGACCTGGCCGACCGGATCCGCGACACCGCCGCCCGCCTCCTGGACCCGGCCCTGCTGTTCAACGCCGCCCACCCCGCCACCTTGTCCGAGGACCTGTGGGGCTGGAACGCCTTCGAACGCGCGGCCCGGGCCCTGCTGGCCGAAACCCCGGCCGCACCGACCCGGCCACCCACCGTGCCACCGGTCCACCAGGGCGCCACCGCCTGGCGCAGCCGGGTACCCGCGGCCCAGCGCGGCGCCGACCGTGCCCACAACCGCGCCCTGTGGAACTGGCGTGCCGCCGTCGCCTCGGACAACAACCCGTCCCCGGCGGGGGGCACAGCAGCCGCGGCCGCCGGCGCAGCCCGCGCCCACGAGCGGGACCTGCACCACCTGGACCAGGAACACGCCGTCCTCGAAGCACTGGCCGCCTTCGCCGACGCTGCCCAGGACCCGGGCACCGACACCGCGGCCCTGGCCGCGCACGCCCACACAGCCAAGGCCGCCCTGGCCCGCATCACCGAGGACCCGCACGACCCCTCGACGCAGCACCAACTCGCCGAGCGGCTCCGCACGGCAGCCGGGGCCACCCCCCAGGCCCTGGCACAGGCCGAGAACCTCGCGCGCGAAGCCGACCGGGCCGCCGCCGAACCACCGGCGCAGACGCCGAGCACGACCGCCGCCTGGGGCGCGCCCGCGGCCGACGCCCCGTCACCCGAGCACCACCGGGCCCGCCGCCTGCACCGGGAGCACCAGGACCTGGTGCGGGCAGCGGACGACGTCACCCGGGCCCTGGACGCGCTCCCCGCCGCCCTGTCCCTGGCCGCGACACATCCCGACCACGCGCCGCCGGCGCCCAGCGCGCAGCAGGCCACCGCCGACCACGCGCGGGCCCTGTACGCCGTGCAGTACCCGCCAACCCCCGTGCCACCGGCACCCGGCCACCGGCCCCGGCCCCGCCCGCAACCCGCCCAGCGCGCAGCCACCCGCCCACCGACCCTCTCCGCGCCCAGGCTTCTGCCATGAGCTCCCCGTCCCCGATAGGAGGATCCGTGGCCAACGCGACCGGCGGCCTGACCGTTCCACTGCGCTACTGCATGACCGGCGTGTTCACCGACTACCAGCACAGCGGGATGGTCGAGGAGTACGAAACCACCTACCTCGACCCCGTCGTGGCCGCACTGGAATACCTGGGCGCCACCAACGGCGGCTTCCGCACCGTCCTGCTGGAGGCGGCCGCGCCCGGTGAACCGTTCCGCGCACACTTCCCGCGCGATCTGATCAGCGCCGCCCACCTCGCCCTGGGCCGTGACCTGGACGGCACCGACCTCACCACCCGCCACGACACCGCCCCGGGCAACACGCTCTACAAGCACCTGGTCCAGGCCCAAGCCGACTGCCTGGACCGCTTCCTGCGTCCCCTCGACGACGATCCCTCCTACCACCCTGCCGCCCCGGAGAGCCTGGCCGACTGGAAGAGGGCCGGCCGCTGGTGGGCATTCGAGGTCGGCGGCGTGCCGTCCCGCGATGTCCTGGACGCTGTGGTGGCCCGCTACCGCGACTGGGACCCCGAGGGACTGCCGCACCTGCTGGAGCAGGCCCGCAGCATGGAGGCGCTGCTGCGCGCTCCGCAGGACGGCATCGATGGCGACGACACCCAGCGCCTGCAAACGCTGCGCACCGGCTGGCAGGAGCTGCACTTCGCAGGCTGGGGCATCGACTCGCCCCGCCAACAGGCGATCGAGCGCTGGTGGATCGACCAGATGGCTGCACTGGACCCCCGCACCGGCCCGGTCCTGGCCTCGGTGAACGACCGGCCCCGCCTGGCCGAACTGGTCCGCGACAGCGCCGCGCGCGTGGTCAGGTGGAGCCACATCGACAACCCGGACCGGGACCGGCAGTTGACCGCCGAGTTCACCGCCCAGGTGGAGGCGCTCCTCGCCGAGGACGCACAGCGCGCACAGCGGCCGGATGACCAAGACCCCGGCGCCGAACTGCTGCCCGGCTGGCCGCGGCTGCGCGATGCCCGTGCGTACGCCGAGCACTGGCGCTTGCGCGCTCCCCGCTCGCGTACCCGCGAAGCCGAGGAGAACCATCGGCTCACCCGATCGGTGCAGGCCATCGCCGAACAGAGGTACGCGCCGGCTTCGCAGGACAGAAGCTGGCCGCCGCCGCCGACCCGGGACCAACTGCTGGAGTGGCGGTCGGCCCAAGAAGGGCGAGTGCGCCACCTGCAGCGCTGGCACACCGTCATGGGCGCGCTCCTGGAAGTCCAGGACCTGCAGGAGGAGATCACGCAAGCCCGCGAAGCGGTACAGCAGCGCGGCTGGGAGGCAGCCGACCAGGCCCGGCAGGCAGCCCTTGCGCAAGGAACCCCGCCAGGGCTCGCCGCAGGGCCCATCGCGGCCGAGGCACTCGCCCAGGCCACCGAACCCCTGTACGCAGCCTTTGAAGCGGTCCTGCACCAGCAACGCATCCACGCGCGCCAGATCATCGAGCAGACACTGCCGCAGGCCGGCCGCAGCCCCCGCGACTACCACCGCGCGCTGCTGGAAGCGATCGGCAACCCCACCTCGGTATACGCGCAGCAGAACGTGCACGACGCCCACGAAGCGGCCGTCAACGCCCAGCGCGCGGCCGCCGACGCCGAGCGCAGCCTCCACAGGCCCAACACCCGCTACGAGCAGTTCATGGGGGACGGGCCACGGGAGCCCATGACGCAAGGGCGCCGGGATGTGCTGGTCGCACGCGCCGCCGAGCGCACCGAGCACGCCGCCGCCACCAGCCGCGAGTTCAACATGACGCGCCACAGCCTCAAGGCCCTCGACGGCGTCCTTGAGCAGCAGCCTGCCCGGTACCGGGTGCACGACGACGGCAGCGACCGGATCCACGCACACGCCCGCGAACTGGCGGCCGGCCCCGCCACGACGCCCATCACCGTGCGGACCGCAGCCGCCGTATCGCAGGCCCTGCGCGAACAGCGCCAAGCCGCAGTCCTGCGCCTGCAGGTCACCGCGTCCCCCAACCCCAACCCCTACCCTCTCGGCGCGCAACAGGAGAAGGCGTTCCTGGATTCCTTCACCTCAGCGCTGCCCCAATCGCCTCCCGCGCCCGCCCCCTGTTCGGACACCGACCGCGGCCGTACCGACCAGCACCGCTTCCCCGCCCCGGGGCCCGGCCAGACCCGCCGGACCCCGTGACCCACCCGACACCCGACCCGGCCCCGCTACGGAGCGCCCATGTCCACGCCCGCACCCGCCCTGCCCCGGCTGTACGCCGTCACCGGGGTGCACACCAACGACTACCTCGACATCGCCGAGCCCTTCCGAACCGCCACCGACCCAGCCGTGGCGGCCTTGTGGTACCTGGAAAACGACCACCCCGACCACATGCAGGCCACCCTCTACACCAGCGCCGACCACCTGACCTGGAGCCCCGGCGACCCCGCCGAACTGGTCGAGGCCGCCTACCGGCGCCTGGCCTCCGCCGACAGCGCCACCGACCGCGCCCTGCGCGGGCGGCTGGTGGCCGAGCAGGCCGACTGGCTCGACGCGCGCCTGCGCCCCGAGGAGAGCCCGCTTTCCGCCGGACCAGCAGCCCCCTACGGCGTCGACACCTGGCGCGATGCCGGGCAGGAGTGGGCCGCGGTCCTCGGCTCTGCCCGCGACGAGGTCCTGGACCACCTGGTCACCCGCTACCCCACGCCCCAGGACGAAGGCCTTGCGGCCTTCCGCGCAGCCGTCGCCGACACCGAGGCGCTACTGCATCCCCTGCGTGCCAAGGACGCGCCCAACGGGCTCGACCTCGCCACCGCGCTGAACGCGGCCGACGTCCTGGACCAGGCCGAGCGGATGGCCAACGGCAGTACCGCCACCTTGATCCTGAGCACAGCCTCGCACCGCTACCTGGACCGGGCGTTCGACCTGGACCCGCGCACCGCGCCGCTCATGGCCGACGGGGCGACGCCGATGGCCCGCAGAGCACGGGAGCTGGCCCACCAGCACCTGCGGCCCTTCCACCTCCAGCCCGACCCTGCAGAGGAGCCGGGGCAGCGGACCACCGCGCCGGCCTGGAAGCGGTTCAACGAAGCGGTCGTGGACCTCGTGCTCACCTCTCCCCGGCGTACCTCCCCGCCGCGCCCCTTCGATCCACGGCCCGACTTCCTCGAGCAGATCGACCTGTCCCTCCTGGACGCAGCCGACGTCCCCCGGCACCGCGACGCCTTGGACCTGGAGGCCGCGGCCCTGTGGCGCCACCTGGTGCCCGGCGCCGGTGCTGAGGCCGACGCGGCGCGCACCGTTGTCGAGCAGACCCAGCTCCACTGGATAGCCGCTGACGCCCAACAACCGGGTGGGCGGCCCGCCGTGATCGAGGCCGCCCGCACGGCCAGGCAGGCCGAGCACGAACTGGCGCGCCTGGGCGCCGTACACGCGGCCCTGGGCCACCTGACCTTGGTAGCCCAGGGCCAGGACACCGCACAGACCGCCGCGGAGCAGATGCGCGAACAAGCGCTGACCGCGGTCGACCTGTACTACAACGCCTCCGCTCCCGCCCCGACCCAAGAGGTGATCGACGCCGAAGTGGAGGCGATCACCCGCACCGCCGCGACCCGACTACGGGACACCGTCACCCAGCAGCAGCACACCGCCCGCATCGCACTGAACCGGCTCTTCCCCCAGCTCACCTACAGCACCACCCCTGCGACGCTGGCCGCCATCTTGCTGACCAACGCGGCCGCACCCGACGAACAGAACCGGATCGCTTCTGTGACGCGTGCCCTGAGCGCCAGCCGGGACCTGGCACAGGCGCAGCGCCGGGTGGGCGACCGGCACGCCAACGGACTGGCGCCCGACGCCGCCCTGGTGGAGGAAGTCCAGGCGGCGCAGGCGTCCGCTGTGGCCGAGACGGCCCGCCACCGCCTCGACGAGACCGCCCTGGCCGCCACCCGCCGTGCCCTGGCCGTCGTGGCCGACACCTTGGAGAGCGAAGGCCCCGTCGACTACGACCGGCACGGCGCGCACCTGCTGGAGGCCTTCGGCAAGGACCTCGCCCAGGTCCGCTATCCTCCCGCCGAATCAGCCGTCCCCGCCCCCCGGCCCGTCCGCAGCGGTCCCCGCAGCCCGGCCGCGGAGCTGTTCACGATGATGCAGTGGATCCCTCCTCGTCCGCCCGGCCCTCCTCATGCGCCTGGCTTCGACGAGTTGGACATCGTCTTCGAGATGGTGGACGAGGTCCAAGGCCCCGCACCGGCATGGCCGAGGCCGGAACGCCTCCAGGAATTGCTGCGTCTCTTCGAGGAGAGCAGGGCGGCCCGAACGGTGCCGCCCGAAGGCGGAAGCGCCGTTGCCCCCCACCAGACCCCCGTACGCCCCAGCAGCCCCGCCGACCAGGACCAGCAGCGCCGCCAGCCCCCGCTGGCCCCGGGAACCGGTGGGATCCGATGAGCGCCGGCAAGCTCCGCCGACCGCGGCTGCCGCTACCGGCCCTCGGACAAAGCGACGCCCAGGGCAGCCGCCAGGGACACCACCGAGTCCACGCTCTCCCCGCCGCGGATCCGCTGGCGCGCGGTGGACCCGGCCAGCCGCACCTCAAGGGCCTGCGGCGAAAGCCCCCGCCCCGCGCAGACCACCGCCGCGGCGTACCCGTGCACCCCCAGCGCCGCCGCCCACGGCCGGACCTGCTCGGCGGTGAATCCGCCGCGCTGCCACGCCGCGGCAGTCGGCTCCAGATCCCGCAGCCGAGCCGCCGGCAGCAGTTCGCGCAGCACACCCACCACCGGATCGGCACTTTGCTCACGGGCGGCGTACACCATCGGCCCCACGCCTGCCATGGCCCGGCGGGTGGAGCCGCCCGGCCGCGCGGCGCGGCCCCGGCCTTCGCCGGGGGAGGGGACGGCCAGATCCAGCCCCAGGTGGGCGGCTTCCTGAGCCGCTGTACGCGGCGACCCGCCCGGCCGCCGGGACCAGGGCAGCGGTTCCGCCCGGCGCTGCGCCGGAGCGGACCGCAGCCGCGTCAGCAGATCCTCGTCCCCGGCGGTGGGATCGGGGGCGCCGGTCAGCCACCGATAGGCGTCCCGGTCCCCCTCGGAGAGCGGTGGCTCAGCAGAGGAAGTAGTCATCGCACACCAGTGTGCACGCTGGAGGCGTCCGCGGCACCCAACACCTCCATGACACGAAGTCAGCCCCTGCGGCCACCGGCCGCGAGGAGGCGCTGATGGCCCCCGCTGCCCCCGACGACGGCCTGAAGGACTCCTGTGGACGCGCCGACGGGTTCCGCCGCGAGCGCGCCCAGGTCTGGGCCCGGCACGCCGCCACCGGCCGATGGCTCTACCTTCCGCCTGGGCAGGCCGACGCCAAGGGGCCCGACGGGCGTACGTGGAAGGCCATGGCGCGCGCCGGCATGCTGCTGTGCCCCCATCCGGGATGCGGGCCCTTTGCCACCACCCGCAACGATGCCCAGCGCCGCCACCACTTCGTCCACGGCCCCGGCGGCAACCCGCACCGCGATGCGGCGGGCGAGGAGACGATCTGGCACCTGGAAGCCAAGGCCGCGATGGCGACGTTCGCCGCCGCTCAACCCGAGTTCCGCGACTGGGAGGTGCATGTCGACGACCTGCCGATCGTCGTCCCCGAGGGCTGGCGCCGCCCTGACCTGCTGCTGGAAGCCCCCGACGGGCGCCGGATCGCGATCGAGGTCCAGTACAGTGCCCTGACCGGCACCGACTGGCAGGCCCGGCATTCCTTCTACGCCCGCCAGGCCATCTTGGACGTGTGGCTGTGGTCCCCGCTGGGCCCCAACGGCGCCGCCCCGCGGCCCGGACGGCGCACCACCCGCGACCTGGCCGGCGGCGAGATCCTGTGGCGGCACTCAGCGCGGCTGAACGGAGCACAGCGCGCCCAGCTGGCAGCCGGAATCGTGCCCCTGTGGCTCGACCCCACCACCAGGACCATCGCCACCGCAACGACACGCCGCCATCCCGGTGCGCCGACGCCCTTGTTCGTGTTCAGCGAACCCGGGCGCTGGACACTGCCGCCGGAGGCTGACTTCAGCGCGTGCTGGCTGGCCGTCGACCCTCTGGACGACTGCACCGTGGACTGGACCCGTGGCGAGTTCAGCACCCCCACCCGGCGCTGGCAGCAGCGCCAGCAGGAGCACTACGCCGCCCACCTGGCCGCCGACGCCCAGCAGCGGGCCGAGGAGATGCGTGCTGCCGCCAGAGCCCGCGAGCACCAACAGGCCAGGGAGCTGCCAGCGCCGGTGCCCGCACCAGCAGCTCGCCCCGCTGGCCGCCGGCCAGGGCCGGCCACCGAGGCCGAACCACCCGCGGCCGCCCGCGATGACACGCTGCTGCCCCCGCCACCCGCGCTGTTCCCCGACTTCTCCGCCCCCCGTCCGCGCGGCCTGTTCCGCCGTCTGCTGGGAATGCGCTGACAGCCAGGGCCCGACCACGACACCTCATGCGGCCTCGACGTCGCCATCCGCCCCGACCACCTGCCATCCGTGCGGCCCCACCTCGCAGTCCATCCTCGCCCCCAACCAGGCCAACGCACTCAACCTCGCTCCGAGCAGCTGGGCTCTGGACAGGCCCGTGGCACAAACCAGCTCGCTTGTCATCACCGGCACGGTGATCGCCGCGATCCAGGCCGGGAACTGCAGGTGGGCAACCGTGTCGCCGACCCTCAGCACCGTGCAGTTCGTGCGCTCCACCACCCGGCGACCGGCCGCGCCCGCCCTGCCCGGACCAACAGCGTTCAGCGGCCGCGCCCTGATCGAGGACAGGCGGCTGGGAAAGGCCGCACGGCGGTCGGTTGCTGGCATCGCGGTCGGACCTCCTGGAGGGGGAAGCGTTCAGGGCGTGCGGCCGACACCGCCGGTCGGGCCCCCGCCACCGGCCTGGGGTCCGGGCACGCGCACCGAGCAGCCGTGCCGTGTGCACGTCGAGAGATACCAGAGCAGTCCCGCCGCAGTTCCGCACACCGTGCACACATCCGTACACGGTGATGTCCCGCCTTGCGGGAAACCTCCGCCCCCTGTCCCGTCGTGCGGGACATCGCCCGCCGTCGCCGGGCACCACGCGGGACTTGCAACGCCGCTGGGCTACCGTGCCAGTGGTTGCACGGCGGCCCCCGCTCCCCGCGGGAAACGTACGGCAAGGCCCGCCAAGGCATTGCCTGGTCGCCCTCTGACACTGCGTCCGCTGGTGTCGGCAAAACCCGGCCGTCGAAAGGTTCGTGATGTCCCTCGGCGTTCTCCCGCGTCCCGCCCTGTGGAGCCTGACCACCGCGGAGGTCCTCTCCGTGCCCTGCCCCACCTGCGGATCCCTCAAGCGCACGCGCTGCGTCACCTTGCGCGACCGCCCTGTGGCCACGCTGCACCGCGGCCGGATCAGCCGCTACCTGGACATCCGCTTCGGCCTGCGGCCGGCCCCCGGTCCCCGCCGCGAGGCGCCCCGCGCCCCGGCCCGCATCGCCCGCCCGGTGCCCGACCACGTACACGGGCGGGTAGCCCGGCCCTGGCTGCTGCCCCTGGAAGCGCTCACCGATCTGGTGAACGTCAGCTTCCTGGACCTGGCCAAGGTCGTGGCCGCGGAGGCGTGCGGAGTGGACCGCGACGAGCTGATGCCCTTGCTGTACGGGCCCGACCGGATCACAGACTCCATCGACGCCCTCACCTACGCCCTGCACGACCTGACGATCCGCCAAGAGATCCGGCTGCTCACCCTGGGCGACGACGTGACCAGCGAACAGCTCGGATGGCAGCGCAACGCGGTGCAGCGCCGCCTGAGCGAGGCGGAGAACACCCTCAAACGCCACCGGGTCGCCGAGCTCGACGCCGCGGGCCTGGTGCCCGACCACAACACCGCCCCCACCGACGACCCAGAACGGCTAGCCCGCACCTGGCTGGGACGCTACCTGCGTGAGGAACGAGACGAGTTGATCCGCCAGATCGCCGCCGGCCGGGGCCTGTCACCCCACGCCTTCGCCTACGTCGGCTCCGTGTCCGAGAAGATCGAGCGGGCCGTCAGCCGCGGCCTGCTGGCCGCTCCCGTCAACGACCAGGTCGCTGCCCTGCGGACGATGGGCGACGCCGAGTTCCGGGCGTATGTGACCGTGGACGCCTCCCGCCAGCAGGGCCGTGACGACGCGCTGTGCCACCCGCTGGTGCTACCGCGCTGGCGAGCCCACCTGGCCGCCCTCAGCACCCACCTCGCCCCCAAGGCACTCAACGCGAGCAGCACCGCCTTGGTCAGGCTGCCCTGGACCCGGATGGGCGCCTACTCAGGCAGCCGGCTGGAGGACCTCAGGAGCCGACGGACGCAGTTGGGAGCAGTGATCCAGCGAAGCCGGGAGAGCCACCGACTGGAGGTGGCCCTCAACGACGCCGTGAGCCTGGCCGAAGCCGCCGACCCGCAGCAGCACACCATGGACGACGTCGTCGTCGCGGCCCTGGACCGGCTCCAGGCCCGTCATCACGACCTGTACCGGGTCATCGAAGAGTGCGTGCAACCGCACGTGGCCCGCACCGGGCTCATGGCCCACCGAGACCCGGAACGACGCGGCCAGCTGCGCCGGGACGTCTTCGCGGCGCTGGACCGCCAAGTGCTGTGCAGCCCTGCCGGGGCACGGTGACGGTCCAGCGCTGGAGCGGCTGCGCACGCGTGCGCAGCCGGGGACCGGGGCCCAATGCCGTGCGGGGCAGCGGGGCCGGGCCGTCAGTGGATGTCGGCGCGGATCTTGTTGATCGCGGCGGCCAGGAGCGCGGGGGCGGGCAGCGGTGCCACGGACTTCGCGCCGGAGGGGTCGACCTCGGCGGTGAGCACGGTGGAGCCGATGCGCACGACGGCGTAGGACACTTGGAGAGGTTGGCTGGCCTTCGTGGGGGTGAGGGCGGGGTAGTAGGTGCTGGTCTGGTCCCAGGCCACGGCCTGGTCGCCGACGTGGAGGGTCAGGGGGAGGACCGCCTGGTGGTCGCGGCCCTCCTTGCCGGACATGTCGTAGGAGCGGCAACTCGCCAGGGCGGTCTTGAGGGCATCGAGGAAGGCGGTGGCGTTGGGTCCTGAGTACGCGGCCAGATGCAGCGCGGTGAACGGCGCCGTGGGCGCGGTAGAGGTGATGTTCACGTCGCTCATCGCGCTGGCGGTGTAGGTCGGCCGGCCAGCCTGGAGCGCGGCCTGGACAGGAGCGCAGGCTCCGTAGCGGCCGACCGCGGTGTCGAACGGCCAGATGAGTGCACCGTCGGGGACGGGAGCCTCGGCCGTCAGGTGCAGCTGCGTGACGTCGGCGGTCGTGAGTGTTGCCGCGTCCAACTGGCCTTGGGTTGCCGGGTCCAGTGCCGCAACGTCGGCGGTGCGAACCGTGGAGTGGGGCTGTGGCGCTCCCGATGCTCGATGGGTGGTGGGCGCGGAAGCGCCGCAGGCAGCGGCGGCGAACGCGAGGACGACGAGGGCAGCGGCACCAAGGAGCGGGCGGACGGAGCTGGACATGGTGGAGAACTCCTCTTCGGTCGGCGAGGTCGGTACTTCCGCGCTACCGGTCGCGGCGACGCTGGACCCGGTGCTGGTGCCGATCTGACGGGTCCGGGGCAACGGAGCGGTGTCGCCAGCCCGCGGGCGCACGGAGCCCGGTGGCAGAGTCGGGCAGCGGTCCGGTCGGCAGCGGATACCTTTCCGAGCCCGCGTCATCCGCACCCGCCCGGGGCGGCCAGCGCGGGGACCAGCGCCTCGGTGCTCGGGTTGGCGTGGTGCCCGGTCGGGCGCACCACTGGCGCCGTGGCCAGCGGCCGGGATGCCGGAGCCGACTTGTGGTGGCGGGCGAGGAGCAGCAGGACGCCGGCCGGGAGCAGTAGCAGCCCGGCGACGGCGACCGCAGCGGCGGCTCCGAGCACCTCGGCGGTCAGCGGTCCGGCGACGGTGCCCACCAGGGCGCCGCCCACGATCAGCTGGTCCAGTGCGCCCAGCGCCTGGCCTTGCTGGCGCAGTGGGACGGCGCGCTGGAGGGTGTTCGTTGCCGCGACCTCCGTGGCCACAGCAGCAGCACCCGCGGCCAGCAACAGACCGGTGCGCACCGGGATCCACGGCAGCAGCCCGGCCAGGAGCAGCGCGGCGGCGGTGACAAGGACGTACAGGGGCAGGCTGGAGACGCGTGTGCGACCCACGAGCAGCAGGCAGACCAGTGCTCCGCCGCCCAGGGCTGCGACGAGGAGCCCGTACTGCGCGCCGCCGACCAGGATCACCAGGACGGCGCCCGCCCCGTCGACGGCGACGTTGGCCAGTACCACTGCGCTCAGGACACGCGGGTCGCACACGCGCAGCCACAGCACCGGGTGGTCCGGGCCCAGGCTCCGTCGCGGTCCGGCTTCGGCTGGTGCGGGAAGGTGGAGACCGGTCACCGAACCGGCGGCGCCCAGCGCGAGCAGAGCGCTGAAGGCGCCCGCTGTCCATGGCGGCGCGCAGGTCAGCAGGAGGCCGCCGAGCGCCGGGCCGGCCACCCACGCGCCGGTCTCCAGGCAGGTCAGCGATCCGGTAGCCCGCTCCAGTTCCCGGCCGCGCGCCAGGGTGGCAAGCGCCGCGCCCGCTGCAGCGTACGCGGGGGTGGCGGCCACCGTGAGCAGCATCGCGAGCGCGGCCACCAGGGTCACCGGTCCGCTGTCGGCGACCACAGCGGCCAGCGCCACAGCCGCGGCGCACCTGGTTAGCGCACTGACCCGCAGGACGAGCGCCCGGTCCGCCCGGTCCGCCAGCCGACCCGCGACGCCTCCCAGGAGGACGTAGGGCAGCATGCGGCCCCCACCCATGAGCGCCAACGCCCCGGTGGAGCGGGTCGCCTCGTACACCAGCGATGCCAGCAGCGGGACGGGCAGCATGGTGGCGGTCGCGCTGAGCGCGTGCGACAGGAGCAGCCGCCGGACCGGCTGCTGGCCGGTCACGGGATCACAACCAGCGAAGCCGGGGCATATCCGTTGAAATGGGTCGACGAGTACGACCAGGTGTAGGCGCCGGTCGACCACAAAACGACGCGGTCCTGCTCGGTTATGCCGACGGGGAGCAGGTAGGGGGTGCGCGCGGCCACCTCGTCCAAACTGTCACAAGTCGGTCCTACAACGGCCACCGGCATCAAGGGGGTGTCGGCGGGGTAGCCCAGTGCCTCGATGCGGTATTCGATCACCGAGTCGATGGCCTCGACCAGGCCGATGCTGAAAATTCCGCCGTCCAGGAAGACGTAGCGCCTCCCGTCGGGGCGCTGCACCACGCGCTTGACGGTGGTGACCGTCACGCCGGCGGCGGCCACCAGGGAGCGGCCCGGCTCGGCGACCAACTGCGGCTGCACACCGGGGAAGTGCTCCTCGACCGCCGCGGTGATCGCGTCGGCGTATTCCTGCAAGGGGCGCGTCGGCGTCCTGTAGCCCTCGCACGGCAGTCCTCCGCCGAGGTTGAGCAGGCGCATCTGGATGCCGTCCGCCGCCAGGGTCGACCACAACTTGCCTGCGGCTTCCACCGGGTCGTCCCAGCCCTGGACATCGAGCTGTTGTGAACCAACATGGAAGCTCAGTCCGGCGACCCGCAGGCCGCGGGCGTGGGCCAGCCGGGCCAGCTGGTCCGCCTCCGCCACGGAGCAGCCGAATTTTCCGCGCAACGGCCAGGCGGCACCCCCACCGTCGTTGGCGAGCCGGATGACGATCTCGGAGCCCGGAGCGACTCGCGCGATGCGCTGAACCTCGATGTCGATGTCCACGACCCAGGTCCTGATTCCCTTGGCGGCGGCCTGGAGCACCTCCTCGTAGGAGCGGACCGGATTGCCGTAGGACAACTGCTCGGGCCGGGCACCGGCGGCCAGGACCAAGTCGATTTCACCGGGGGAGGCGACGTCGAATTTCGCCCCCAGGAGGCTGAGCTCCCGCAGCAGTTCGGGGACCGGGGCTGCTTTGACGGCGTACCAGACCTCCACCGGCATGGCGCGCACCAGCTCGCGGTAGGCATCCAGGGCGGTAGCGATGCTGAACAGGGTGTAGGGAGTGGCGCGGGGGACGGAATCGGACCCGTGGGGGACGGGTCGGTCGAAGTATTCGTGCAGGGCGGGCGGCGCGGAGACGGTGGTCATGGTGAGGTCAGTCCTTGGTGTTAGGGAGGGTGGTGGCGGACTCGAACGCCTCCGCCGGCACGGAAGGGGGCCCCGGTGCCGGGTCGGTGGACGGTTCGGGGTCGAGTACGGAGCGGGGGAATCGGAATCTGGGAAACCAGCGGCGGCCCGCGCGATGCGCGCGGCGCTCGGCCCGGAGGCTACGCACCAGCCGGGCGTGCTCGGCTTCCCGAAGGCGCTGCTCGATCTGGGCCTTGGCGAGGACGAGGGTCAAGGGGTCCACGAGGGGAACTGCTCTCCTTAACGGGGCGGAACCGGAGCCGGCCGAGGCAGACGAGCCGATGCGGAAGCGGCGTCAGCCCAGTGACAGCCGGGGGATGTCACCAACTGCGGGTGCAGCGCGACCCGGAGCGGTAGGTGGCGTAGTGCGGGGCCGCGTACGTCTCGTCCAGGCAGACCTGGACGGTGGTGCTGCCGTTGTCGGCGAACCAGCCCGAGGTGTAGGTGCGGGTGCTCGACGAGAACCAGTTGAAGCCCACCGTCGGCCGAAAGTCGGGGGTTCCGCTGACGACGACCTGGTAGTTGCAGCTGCCGTGGCTGGCGAACTGGGCCGCACTGTGGACGCTCATCTGCCCGCTGGCGTCCAGCCTTCCGTTGGATCCGACGTGGGCGATGAGCTCGGCGGAGCAGTGCCAGGTGGAGACAGTGCCCATGACGGTGCTCTTCCACGTCGTGGCTGCGGCGGAGGCCGGGGCGGCGGGCAGGAACACTCCGCCGACCGCCGCTGCGGCGGCAACAGTAAGGGCAGTGCGTCTGGGCAAGCGGCGAAGGCGGGTAGGCATGTCGTTCCTCCATGGGGCTGATCGTCGAGGCGTTGGGGAGGGGCGAAGTGCGGCGGCCAGCCGATTGCCTGCCGCCGCCTTCAGACCCGGGCAGTGGTGGAGAGGGGGGCTAGTAGCCCGTGCAGGACGCGGTGGTCCATCCGGTGACCCGCCGGTGGTCCGATGCGCGGGTGACCGTGCCGTAGAACCACGTGTAGGACCCGTCGTGCATCACGCCCTTGCTGATCAGGTCCTTGTCGCCGCGGTAGCCGACGCCCAGGATCGTGTCGGCTGTGGAGGGGCCCGTGCGGATGTTCACCGCGCTGCAGCCGACCGTGAGGACGATGGTCGTGGTGGCGCTGGCCGGCGCGGCGGCGGCCAGCACGCCGGCCAGCGGCAGGACGAGAGTGGCGGCTGCGGCGGCGGCCATGCGGGAGCGGTTCATCACAACCTCTTTCGCTGTCGAGGGGACGGTGTGTGCCTTGGCCCGAAGACGGATCGGGTACTCACTCAGGGGGTGGCGGTTTCGGCAGGCATGACCTGCCAGCAGAGGGTGTCCACCACCAATGGCCGGCGCGGGCACGGCGCCTACCGAAGTACTCACCATGCGGGGTTGCTCCCTATCTGCAGGGGAACCCGGATCTCGGCCTGGGCCCCGGCGATGTGCCACGGCATGGCGCCCATCCGATGCAGGACCTTCTGCATCGTCCGGTGTGTGGCGTGGGTGGTTGCCGTCAGGTACCGGCCACCCATCGCCTGGGCGTGCGCGGCCGCATAGTGCGCCAAATCGGTGCCCAGCCCGCGCCGCTGCCACGGATCCACCACCAGCAACCCCAGGTCATGCAGGTCGCTCTGGTCGAGATGGACGACCACATTCGTCATTGCGATCAACTGGCTCGGCGTTTCGGCTTCGGCAGTCACCCAGGTCGTTGCGCGCTCAGGGTCGGTCAGGTGATCCCACTCTGCGGCGCGCAGTTGCGGCTTTGCCACCAGGTAGCGCTGGTAGCGGCTGGTGTCGCTGCACCGCGTGTGCAGATCCCGTACCGCGGGTAGATCCTCCATGCGTGCCCGCCGGGTCACCGCGATCGAGCCGTCAGCGAGGACGAATCGATGATGGCCGGGCGGAGCGGACTGAAGGAGTGGCACAAGGGCCTCCGCAGCGGAGTGGACGGGGATGCGAGGAGCAACCCTTAGGCTTCGCAAGGCCCTGCGCCGGGGCAAACAACCGCAGCACAGTGCGCCGGACCCTCCCGCCTACAGGGACGGGGACCGCAGATGTCCCGCACGGCGGGACACCCGCGCCAGGCCCGCCGCACCCTGACCCGGCCGCGCCCCTCCTTCTCTCTCCAGCGCCACACACCTGGTTCCTGACGGCGGCCTCCGGCTCCTGGCCCGTGCTGCTCAGCGTCATTGCGTGGCTGGTCAACCTGGTCGGTGCTCGCGTAAGCGGCCCATCAGCAAATGACTGCCGTCGCCGGGCTGCTCCAGGTGACGGACGGCCGGCATCCCCCTGAACCCGGGGAGATTCTGGCCGAGGTTCATCCTGGACAGAAGGGGCGGATCGACCATGCACGCCAATGCTCGTACATAATGACGCTTCATCCCCGGGCGCACGGGGCGGATAATGTGCCTGCGGCGAGCTCTTTCGCGCACTGCGCTTCATCCCCGGGAATGCGGGGCGGATGTGACAGTGCGCGGTATCGAGCGGGTGGCGACGGCTTCATCCCCGTGCATACGGGGTGGATCTGGCACATGCGACCGGAGACCGCCCGCAAGACGGCTTCATCCCCGTGCATACGGGGCGGATTTGCGGTCCGGGGTGGGCTCGCTCAGCAGGTGGGCTTCATCCCCGGGCTACGGGGCGGATTTGCGGAACTCGAAGTACGCGGGGGAGTCGTGGGCTTCATCCCCATGCATACGGGGCGGATCTATGCCTTTTGGGACAGCCAACGCGGGAGGTAGCTTCATCCCCAGACATGCGGGGGTGGATTCGGCGGGGTCGTAGCCGCGCTCCGGGGACGCCGCTTCATCCCCGTGCATACGGGGCGGATTGCCGAGGGGCTGCCTGCGCCAGAGTGGTGGCAGCTTCATCCCCGAGCATACGGGGCGGATACGCCACGTCAGGGACCGAATGGTGAAGGCGGCGCTTCATCCCCGTGCATACGGGGCGGGTCCGCGCACGTCCCGGGCGAGGTCGACCGCCACCGCTTCATCCCCGTGCATACGGGGCGGATCCGAGGTCGCCACGCTCATGAACGGCGGGGACGGCTTCATCCCCGTGCATACGGGGCGGATGTAGTCGACTCCTGGCACCCCAGCAAAGCTTGTGCTTCATCCCCGTGCATACGGGGCGGATACTTCCTGACCTGCTGATTTCTGAGCTGCCCAGCACTTCGATGATGACTGGTCCCTCCTGCGGGGCAGGCCGCGATCGGTCTCCTGGCGATGCCGAATGAAGGTTACTCCCATCGACCCATCTTGTTGAATCGACGGCGTGCCAAACCTGGTTGATGTGGTCCGCGTGTTGATCATGACGCTGACGGACGAGGAGAAGCTGGATGGCACATCCGCGAAATGAACAGCTGACAATGAGACAAGGCGACTGATCCGGTAACGTAGCTGGTCACGCAGTACCCGCCCTGCCACTGTGGGGATGAAGCTCCGGCGTAACAAGCCCACAGGGCACGGCGGTGTTAAGGGCCCCACTCCTGGGTGGGGATGAACCAACCATTGCGGAGGTGCTGTCTTCGGGGCAGTCCCGCTGGCCTGTGGGGATGATGCTCGTAGCTGACGAGTCCGAGTTCGTCTACGCAGGCCCCGCTCTGCGGGGTTGAATGGACCGTGTCAACGAGCTGCTGCTGGCAGCCTGCCGGGCTGTCGGCCTCGGCGGGCCGGGAGGTAGCCAGCACCCTGGTGTCGTTCGTCGGCGAGCTGGAGCGCAGCACCGGGGACATGGACCGGGCTTGGCAGGAATACCAGCATCGGTACAGGTGGATGCTGGTGGTGGCGGACCGGTTGCGGTTGATGGGCCGCGAAAGGTGATCGCACGGCTTCGGGACCTCGCCGAGGAGCGGCAGCGGCCTGCAGAGCTGGCGGGCAGGCTCATAGCGTTGAGGCGGTCGCCGCGGACTGTTCCCGGGCGGCGCGGGCACTCGCGGTGTGGCATAGCGTGTCCAGCAGCAGCGCACCGTCTGACGACCCGGAGGTGGCCGGGTCGTCTCTGGCGGAAGCGGAAGCACTGGGATGCCATATGTGCTGGCAGCTCGGGGGTCGTTCCCGCTGAACTGAAAGGGCGGGGCATGGGGGAAACCCTGGGGCTGTTCGGCATATGGGTGCTGCATCCCCTCTGCCGGGCGGGGCCCGTCTCGGCTCGTTGTTGCCGAAGGCGTTGTTCGCGTCATCCCCCATGGTTGGGGCGTTGGTGTCGGCGAGCTTGGTCTCCCGGGTAGGTTCATCCCCGCAGTTGGGGTGCCTCGTTCTATATCTCTCGGCTGGCTTCATCCCCACCGCCGGTAGGGAGGGCGTCTCCGCCTCGTTCGTCTCGCGGATCGGTTCACCCCCACCGTGGATGCGGGGCATGGGCAAACGCGGACCTGGGACAGGTCTGCGACAACGCTTCATCCCCGCCGACGGGCAGGGGGTTGGCCGGTGACGGTCCACACCATAGGCACCAGGGCAACGATCCATCCCGACGGCGGGTCGGGCGTGCGCCTTGGTGCGCCGGGCCTTGCGGGAGGGCGCTTCCCCGGTTGGGCCGGGGCCGTGTGCTGTCGCTTCGGTGTCCATTCCGCGACCCATCGGTGCATCCCCGGGCAGCGGCTGGGCGGGGGAGGGCAGGCTGTCGGTGCAGGTGCAGCTTCATTTGCCGGACCGGGGCCGACCGGTGCACGGTGTGCATCGGCCGGCCTACGGGCACGGGGTTTCTCTACTGGGTCGGGCGTGCGAGGAGCAGCCCATAGCCGTAGGCGCGGCCCTTGCCGACCCCGCTGGTCAGGGCCTCGGTGAACGCCGCTGGGTCGGTGACGGTGCCGTACGCGGTGAACGTCCGGCTGGTGATCTTGATGGTGCCCTCTTGGCCTTCGGCGCGCTCGCTGGGGCTGACCGACACCTCGTCGGGAGCGACCTCCAGGCCGGCCGTCTTGAGCTTCGCGCGCAGCCACTCCCCGGCCCCGGCGTCGGTGCCGATCGGCAGGTGCTTGCCCGACTCGCGGTCGCGGACCAGCGGGCACGCGATCAACCGGATCTGCGCCCTGGCCCCGGTCGTCCACGTCTGCTCGATGTGGTCGGTGTCGGCCTTGGTGAGGATCTTCGCCTCGATCAGGGGCTTCCAGTTTGGCGGCGTCGGGGACTGCGTCAGGATGCGGTGGGGCATCCCCGTCACGAGCCTGCCCGTGGTGCGCGTACGTGTCGGGTTGTCCCGCGCGGTCGCGAACAGCACCCGCCCGTTGATGGGCTTGGACGTCATGCTGCCGTACCCGTTCAGCACGAGCTGGTGCAGGCGGTGCAGGTCGTTGTAGGTCGCGTAGTGGGCGGGGCTGAGGGTCAGAGCCGAGCGGTAGGCGGAGAACACGGCGGTGCCGGTACCGGTGTCCATGCCGAACGCCAGGAGATCAGCGCTGCTCATGCTGCCACCTCCTCTTCGTCGGCGGGCTGGTAGGGCGGGGGGGTGACCCGGGTGCGCGTGGTGTGCAGACCACGGTAGGCGCGGGCGCTGTAGGGGGCGTCAGGCGCCTCCGGGGTGCTGGTCGCCCCCGCAGTACCGGCCGCCACCTGTGTGTACACCATCGGGTTGGTCTGGGTGGCGTTGCGCAGCAGGGGTGTCATCACGGGCCAGGCGTGCTCGTCGAGCGGCACGAGGCCGTGCGCGGGCGGCGCGGTCAGCGGGCACGACCGACGCCCGAGAAACAGGGTCCTGGCCGGGCGCTGGAGCGCGGCGTGAACCCGCTCAACCACCTCTGCGGGACCGGTCAGGCCGGCCAGGAACGCCGCGTCCACGTTGTAGTGCTTGGTGATGACCACCGTGGTGCGCTCCACCTCGGTCCACGGGGCGCTGAGGGTGGAGTCCGGGCCCATCACCGGCTTGCGCGGCACCCCGTACAGGAAGTCCTCGGGGCGCACGGTCAGCGCGGTCAGCGGGTCGATGGGGAACGAGCCGCCACCGGCGGTCTGCTGGTCCTCCTCCAGGTGGCCGGGGCGGTCCGCGCGCACCGCGAAGCGGAGCTGCGTCAGGTCGCCCAGGTCGTCACCGGCGTCCATCCCCAGGGCGTTGGCGACCATGCCGAGGACCCCGGAGAGCGTGGGGCGCGGCCCGGTGGAGCGCTCCTCCCACCGTGAGGACGTGCCCCATGCCTGCATGGGGCCGGACAGGTTGATCAGGACGGTAGGCATCGGCGCTCAGACCTCGACGGTGATCGAAGCCGGGAACTCGGGGGCGTCGGCGTCGACGGGGGGCATCCACAGGGCCTTGCCGCCGTGCAGCGGCGAGAACCGCGAGGTGCGGCGCAGATAGGACCCGAGGCGGTAGGCGGCCTCCAGGCCGGCCGGGCCGTCCACGACGGTCTCGAACGCGGCGGCGGCCGTCAGCGGCAGGTCGGTGGCGCAGGCGACCGCAACGGTGGGGAGCACCGCGGACCCGGTCCGGGACCGGTTGCCGGACGGGACTGCCAGGACGCAGCCGTTGACGAACAGGCGCTCGGCGTCCTTGGCCAGTTCCTCGGTCCTATCGTCGCCCACGCCGGACTTCGCCAGGGTCGTGCGCAGCGCCCGGCGGTCCAGGGAGGTGTAGGAGTACAGGGTGCCCGACGCGAGGTACTTCTCGCCCGTGTTCGCGGCGCCGAACACGCCCAGGTCCTGCCAGTCGTCCATGACGGTGTAGCGGTCGGTGATCTCCTCGTACGGGTCCACGCCGATCGCGTGGGCGACCTGCACCGAGGAGTAGACCTCGCCCTCGGGCAGCTCGGTCAGCATCCGGCCGAACAGCGCCATCTCGGTGGTGGTGCCGGGCGCGAACGCCGCGCGGGCCTCGGCCACGTAGGCGACGGGCAGGCCGAGCTGGGCCGCTCCGAACGCGGGGGCCTTGTCGGCGTCGGCGGCAGGGGCCTTCTTCGCGCCGCGCTTGCCGCCCTCCTTGTCCGCCGCCGCCTTGAGTGCTGCGGTGATGGCGGTCTCTGCCAGGTCGCGAGCGCCCTTGAGCTCCTCCCAGTGCTCCTTGGCGAGCTTGGCCAGGCGGTCGGCGGCGTCGGCCGGTACGGGGGTGATGGCCTTGGTCTGGCCCGGCTTGGCCAGGTCGATGCCGATCCCGGCGGCCAGGACGGTCACCACGGCGGCCGGCAGCGCGTCGGCGGGGTCGATGCCGTGCTGGTTGACCAGCGCACGGGAGGTCTGCTGCGGCAGCAGGCGGGTGGAGACCGCGTTGTGCGAGGAGTCGGTGGAGTTGTTGCGGTGCCATACCCGGATCGCGCGGGCCTTGGACTGCGCGGAGACCCGCAGGCGCGGCACGCCACCGAACACGATCTGCTTGGGCAGCCCGTCGAAGTCGCGGTTCATGTTGACGCCGGTGTAGGTGGCGATGGTGTGCACGGTGATGAAGTTGCCGGTGATCTCGGTGGTGTCGAGTGGGAACATCGGGGCCGGTGCGGTTGCGGTGGTCACTTGACGGTCTCCTGGTTGTTGCGGATCGAGTCGACGGGCAGGTTGGTGTGGAACAGGGCGACCCACTGCTCCCGGGTCGGCCGGTCCCAGTGGGACAGGTCGTCCAGGAGCGCGTACCAGTTCGGGCACATGGCGTTGCTGGACGCGTAGCGCACCTGTGACGTCAGAGCGGGCAGCAGACGGGTCACGTCGGCGGTGGTCGTGATGCGCTTGAGCGCGGCGCGGGTCGGCACGTGGCCGGGGCCGCGTCCGGACGCCGACCCGAAGGCCCGCATCAGGCGCGGCAGCGGGGCGCTGCCGTTGCGGCGGGCCCTGGGGGACTGGACGTGGACCGCGTACAGGGCGGCGACGACCGCGGCGGCCGGGCGCAGGTCGGGGTCGACGTCGCGCAGCAGTTCGTTCATGCCCATGTTGTCCACGGCGGGACGGGCGGCGTAGTGGCGCAGGTCGGACATCTGCGCGCGGTGCCGCCCGGACTGCGACCAGCCGTGGAGGCGGGAGATGACCGCGGTGATCTCGGGCGGGTAGTCCGCGCTGGCCGGCGCGGTCGCGGCGGTGGCGTCCTCGGCGGTCGTGAACAGCTCGGCGTCATCGACGTCGGCTGCCTTGGCCGCCTTGGCCGCCTTGGGTTCGGGAGCGGGGTTCGTCGCGCGCACCAGGGCCATCCTTCTGACGTGGGCGGTGATCGGGTCGCTGGTCCGGCCGGCCTGCTCCTCGGCCAGGCGGACGAGCTGCCCGAGCTGGTCGGGCGCAGCGGCGGACAGGAATGCTTCGTCTTCCAGCAGGTCGATCGCGAAGCCCGGGGGGAGCTTGAACGCCGCCGAGCCCCAGGTGGTGCGCGAGGCCGCGCGGCGGGCGTCGAACCGGAACCGGACCAGGAGCTGTGCTGCGGTGCCGGCCTCGTCGCGGGTCAGCAGCGCGGCGGGGATCGCGGTGGAGCGGACGTGGAGGATCTTCTTCTGCTTGTTGGCCAGCGACACCGCCATCACGGGCGGCGTGACGGCCATCCCCGCGGTGCGCATCGCGTAGGGGAGCGATCCTTCGGGGGCGCTGTGCCAGCGCTCCAGGAGCTGCGCGTAGTCGCCTTCCGCAAGGACGGCGGCGCCGGGCAGCCGCACGCCCTTGTCGATCGTGGCCAGGTCCTCAAGGCCGGGCTGGACCCACACCGGGACGGCGGTCTCCTCGCTGAGGGCCTTCGCTTCCTCGCCGACCGCCTTCGCGAGGTCGCGGTCGACGCTGACGGCGGCGGCCAGGTCCTGGCCCTGCTCGGCCAGCGCGGCGACGCGCTTGGAGACCCCCGCGTCCAGCAGCCCCATCGACACCAGCTCGGCGGTCTCGGCGGCGAGCTGGCGGGCTTCGGCGTGGAAGGCGTGGACCCGTTCGGTGACGGTCTTCGCCGAGGTGCGGGCGTTGATGTCGGCCAGGGCCGCGCCGGTGGTCAGCGCGGTCAGCTGCGGACGCCGGTACCAGCCCTGGGCGAACATGGTGTGCCGGATCAGGCCGTCCTCGCAGGGCAGCAGCAGCATCCGGCGGTGGTGCCAGGTCAGCGCCGGCAGGACACCGGCGGGGTACAGGCCGGTCTTGGACGGCTCGCCGCGCGCCTGCCAGGTCCACCACGGCCGGCCGGGGTCGGGGGTGGGCAGCGTCATCCAGGCGAGCTGCTGGGCGATCGTGCCGTCCACCAGGTAGCTGATGCCGCCGCAGTGCGGGGCCCCGCGACCGAAGTTGCTGCCCTTGCCGTACACGGCGTCAGAAGCCGAGATCCGGCCCTCGATCGCCCAGGTCTGCTGGACCAGGAGGAACTTCCACGCGTCGGGGGGCGTCAGGGCGGTCTCGGTCAGGAAGTGCCGCTGGTCGGACAGCAGCGGGCGCCCCCAGGCGGCGGTGTGGTCCAGGTAGAGGATCGGCACGCCGTTCTCGGCGCGGGCGCGGTCTCGCAGCGTCGCGTCCTGGAACAGCGGGGCCGCCTGGTCGAACACCTGGAAGTGGTGTTTGTTCTCCACCGCCCACGCGGCGGTGCGGGTGTGGCCGGGGATCGTGGCGAGGACCCCCCGGTAGGCGTCGACGCTGCTCGGGGCGAACCCGGCGGCGGTGACCAGGGTGCGAAGGAACCGCACTGTGGCCACGTGCAGCATCCCGTCGGGGGTGGTGATCGTGACGTCTCGGGCGTTCTCCAGGGCTTCGGCCGCGGACAGCACCATCGCACAGCCGTCGGCGTGGGCGACGGCGATCCACGGATCGGTGACCGGGTTGAACGAGGGTGCGGGAGCTGTGGTCACCGGCTGGCCTCCTTGAGGGGCAACATGGCCTCGACGGTGTCGGCGAGGGTGCTGAACGCGTCGGTGTCGTGGCTGGACAGGGTCAGGGCTGCTGTGTTCGACAGCTGCCGGAACATCTGCAAGATCCATTCCTCTTCGCTGGTCTCCTGGGCGTAGACGTAGATCGCCCTGGACGCGCGCCCGTCGCGCTGGGTGCGGCCCTCCGCTTGCAGGGCGCGTTTGCCCCCTGTCAGGACGTCCGCGATCACGCACGCGCGCGGGGTGTCGGTGCCCCGCGTCCCCTTGCCGTCGACGTTGTCCTCGCCCGCGTGCAGGCCGATGCCCTCCAGCGCGTTGAACACCACGACCAGGGCGCGGCCGGTCTGGAACGCCTGCCGCCTCTTCTCGCGCAGGTCCCGGTCCTGGCCGGTGATCTCCACCACCCGGTCGTTGAGGCCGCGCTTCTTGAGGGCTGCGGCGATGCTCATGGCGGTGGAGTGGATCGACTCCACGAACCACTGCGGCACCGCTACCTGGTTGCCCTCCTGGACGAGGTCGGCGACGATCTCGGCGACGTGCGGCGACTTGAGGAGCGAGGCTTTCTGGACCGCCCGCAGCGCCGCGTCGTACCCGGAGTCGCGCGGGCGGCCGTCCTCGGTGAGGTAGCCGTGGGACTTGCGGAACTCGTCCCAGCTCAGCTCGTACTTGCCCTGTTCAGCCGGGGTCAGCTCCACCGGGAGCATGGTCCGCTGCTGGGCTGGGAGGCCGAGCTGCTGCGCGGTGGCCTGCGCGCCGACGCCGGAGGAGTACAGCAGCGTCTCGATGAGGCCGACGTCCTGACGGTTCAGGCGGTGGAACCACACGCCCTTGCTGTCGGTGTTCAGGCGGAACCCGATCCGCCTGATCCACTGCGGGAAGTCCGCGAGGTCTTCGGGGACCGGGCTGCCGGTGACGAACGCCAGCAGGTCGGCGACGTAGGAAGCCTCCTCGGGTGAGGTGAACGGCGTCGCGGACATGTAGAGGCGGAAGGGTCCCTCTTCGCAGGTTTCGATCAGGCGCCGTACCAGGCGGGAGCGCAGGGAGGCCCAGTTCGCCAGGATGTGGGCCTCATCGACCACGACCATGTCGAAGCTGGACCGCAGACCGCCGTCGATCGCGGCGATCTCCGCCGCCTTCTCCACGGAGAACGCCCCCAGGTCCAAGGAGGGGTGGTAGAACAGCTTCCACAGCTGTTCCGGGTTGACCACGATCCATTCGGTTCCCGGGGGCCCGAACTGCGTGATCAGTGCACGCCAGGCCGGTATGACCGATAGCTTGGTGACGACCAGGACCCGCTTGGCGTGGATCTTCCCTGCGGTGTCGATGGCCATCAGGGTCTTGCCTGAGCCGGTGGGGAATGCCAGCAGGAAGCCGGGGGCTCCGCGCTTGGCGGCCTTCACCATCGTCTTGACGGGATCAGCCTGGTGGTCGCGCAGCACCAGGTCTCGGGGCGGGGTGGTGCGGGCGGCGGCCTTGGTGCGGTTCAGCTGGTGCTGGACGTGCATCTCCCACGAGTGGGGCTTGGCACTGAACTCCTGTAGTCCCTCGGGCAGTCGGTCACCCTGGTAGACCGAGACGCTCCAGCTGGGGTCACGGCGTACGCCGGGGTACCGGAACGGGGCCTGAGACAGCACGAACGTGCGCTTCACGTGGGCGTTCTTCCCCTCGGTGTTGGTCATCGGGGCGCAGCAGGGACGAAAGCGCGCCGTATCCCGCTTCGGATGGTTTGAATCTATCACCTTTGTGAGGGCCCCAACATCACTACCAGGGCTATATCCCCGCCATGGCCGTGCCAGGGGATGCGTTCACTTGCACGGGGCTGCGGTATGCCTGCACCCCCGCTGCCCCGGATCGTAGCGGAACGATCGCACTGCGCGACCGGCGTTCCAGTCCGCCCTCCTGGTCCAGGATCGGTCGGTCGGCCCGCCGCCGCCACGCCGGAGCGGTGTATCGCCCCGGGCCCACCGCCGTTGACGGACCGCCCGGTAGCATCGGCAGTTCGCTGGCACACCGGCTCCGCCCGTAGGGGATGAAGCGATCTGCGCCCGGCACGATCCGCAGCGGATCCTCAACTGCCCCGGCCTTACCCGGGGATGAAGCCAACTCCGCGGGCGGGGCTCTGGCTGCACCGAGCCCCGCCCGCGCGGGGACGAGCGGGCCAGCAGTCGCGACGATCAGTGACGGCATGTCCACTGCACCCAACTTCGTTATGGTATCTGGCTATCCTCGGAGCCCGCGCCGGCTGAACGCGCCCAACGCGACCGCGACCACGCGACCAGTTGCGTACCCGGGAGGAAGCCACCCCCGCCGTCACCGCCCGGATCGTCGGCGACGAGTACCAGCCCGCCGCCTGACCGGGCCCCCGGGCTCGCTTCACTGCGCCTCGTCGACAGGTCCCCGGACTACACAAAGCGGCCCGCCCTCGGCATTATCGAAGGCGGGCCCTGTGACGAGGGTTCAGCTACGCGGTGCGCTCCAGCAGATCCCGGACGCTAGGCACGTCCCGGTACGCGTGCAGCCGCTGGAGGGCGCCGCGTACCCATGCGTCGGTGCGCGGGCTGGCGGTATTCCCGGCAAGGTCCACCGCTTGTGAGGTCGAGGCGGCTGCTTGTTCGACGTCCCCTGCGTCCAGGTAGCAGCCGGCCAGCCACGTTCGGTACAGGGCGACCTCGCGGGCGTGCGAGTCGTCGTAGGGCGGGGTGACCTCCTCCAGGATCGGCACCGCCCGCTGATGCTGGCGCAGCTCGGCCCAGCACCGGCCTCCCATGATCATCGACTCCTCGCGGTTGATCCAGTACACCCAGTCCGGTTCCTCCCCGGCCCGGGCGTCGCGCTGGTCGTGGAGGTCCTCGACCTGCCCGAGGGCCTGCTGCACCCCGGCGACGTCGCCGGTGCGGGCACAGGCCCAGGCGAGACGGTCGGTCAAGACGATGCGCACGGCCGGCAGGCAGTCCGCAGGGGCGTTGGCCAGGGACGCGCGGGCCATCTGCACCGCTTCCCGCGGTTGCGCTGAGGACGCCGTCAGATACGACAGCTCCGACAGCGCGGAGGAGGCGAGTATCCGGTTCCCGGCCTGGCTGGCGGCGCTGGCGGCCCGCTGCGCCAGGTGGCGGGCCTCAGCGTGGTGCCCGGCGTCGAAGGCGGTCCAGGAGGTGAACTGGCACGTCTCGGCCAAGACGTCCAGGAGGGCGGTGCCCGCCGATGGCGCGTAGCTGCTGCTGTTCAGCAGGGCGGAGGTCCGCTGCACCTGGTCCAGGGCGAGCGGGTAGGTGTTCGCGCCGCCGGTGTAGTCGTCCAGGCGGCGCAGGTCGACCAGGCCCTGACGGATGCTCTGGACATCCGTCCGGCCTATGCGGCTGCCGGCCTTGGGGTGAGCGGACAATCCGAGGGGAGCAGCGGCCAGCGCGGCGGCGCTGACGCCGAGGAATGCACGACGGTCCACAGGATCAACCTCCTCATCAGGGGTGGGGTGAGTGGTCGGGGGGATCTTTCCCGCTGCTGGCAGTGTGAGGCAGGGTGCTGCCCCCAGCGCGGCCAGATCGAGGTGGAGGACCATCACCAGGTGAGGTAACCAGTCCTCCGGATTGCGCCTCCCGGTCTCCCACCGGTAGACGGTGTGCGGTGTGCAGGTGTCCCACCCGGACTGCTGATTCAGCAGGTCAGCAAGCTGCTGGCGGGTCAGGCCGCGGCTTTCGCGTTTGGTCCTGATAGCCAACCCGAGCGGGCTCACGCGGATCTGGGCCATCATCAGCCCCCTTATGTCAATAGGCCCCTGGGCTCATGGTGGCCTACTTCGGGGCACATTCCCACCCTGCCTTCCCGGTCGTTGACTGGTCGTCGGACGCATCGCGGGGAATCCGCTACGCAACGTCGCGACGATGCCCAGCGGGGCGGCCTCCCTCCGGAGGGCTGTCCCTACTTCATACCCGCGCCGTGGGCCCGCCACAGCTCGGCAGGTCACCGCTCCGAAGGAGACTCATCCGATGCCCATCGAGCAAGGCGAAGCGGCCCCCGCCGGTTCCGGCTGGGGCCGCTCGGCGATGGAGTCCGGCCGGGCAGAACCCGGTCGTCTGCGGATGACGTCGGGGTCAGCTGACGGGTTGCAGGGAGGCCCTGGCGAACCAGTGGCCGGCCTGCGCGGCGTGCAGATGCCCGCCGATCACCTGGTCACCCTTGAGACCGAACGAGGCGTGCAGGTGCGCGACCCCGGCGCGGATGTCGTCGTCCGCGCCGGTGGTCTCGCCGGGCTGGTCGTAGCTGGTGGTGGTGTCGGCGCACGGGCCACCGGCTGGCATCGTGGAAACGGTGAAGGCGTCCACCGCGCCGATCAGCGAGACGATCACAGCGTCCCCAGCGGCTGCGGCCTTCCTGCCGATCTCCTACGGGCGCCATCGCTCGAACCCGGTTCCCGGGCTCACCGCACCACACCACCCGTTCCCCCGGCAGGCCCCCGGACGCCCACCACGATTCCTCGAGTACAACCCGGCGGCGCTGATCCGCGCCTCACGTTCGCGCTGCCGCCCCGCACATCGGGCGCCGGCCCGCATCGCCAGCGACCGCCCGCGCAGAGGCGTCCCCTACGAGTACGCGGTGCTCTCCTTCCGCGGCCTGAACCACGCCAAGGCGCCCGCTGCTACCACGTGCTGGCGCAGCCCGCCGCCGGTCGAGCTCGGCGGGCGACGGGAGGGCTGCTGTGAAGACGCAGGCCCGGACGCGACCGCGCAGGCCGGCATCAGGTCCTCGGCCGGCCTGGCTCGTGGTGGGGGCGTTGGTGCTGGACACGGCCAAGAACCTGGTCGGGGAGGTGCAGCAGATCGGGCCCGGCTACGACCTCGGCCAGGACAAGCCGGAGGAGCGCGGCAAGGTGTGGCTTCGGCCGCCCGGTGGCGGCCTTGAGTGGGAGGCCCAGTCAGCAGACCTGCTCCCGGCCGGATCGGAGGCCGCCTGATGGGAGCCACGAAGTCCGGTCCGCAGGTGGGGGATCTTGTCCAGTTCCGCGACAAGCAGCAGGTCGTGACCGATATCCGCGCGGGCACGTTCATCCTGCGGCCCGTCCGGGGAGCCTACTCCGAGACGCCGGTGGAGGACCCGGACACTCTACGGCTCATCGCGCGCGGCGGGGAGTGGAGGCCGTGAGCGGCCACCACCGGACCAACGGCGCCCGGCGCCGCGCAAGTCCTGACAACACCGCCTCCGCCCCGTCCTGGGGCGGACGCGGTGACGCTGCTGGGGCAGCGTCACCGCACCCTGAATACCCCAGTTCGCGGGCGAAGTCGACGCCGCCTTCCGGTGGCGGGAGATCAACGGCCGCCCGGGACGGGAATGCTTCGGTCCGACAGCACCATGCCGGGATGGAAGACTCCGGCAACGCCTGGCCCATCTGACCGCCGTTCCCGATGGGGCCTGGCAAAGCCCCGCACAGCCATCTCATCCCTCACCTGGAGGACCCGTGTCCAAGGCCAACTACGCACCCGACGGCCCGCGCTGCCCGGAGCAGGGGCTACAGGCCGCCGAAGTGCTCTGTGGCCGGCCGTACCTGGAGCTGGTCACCGACCGGCGGGGAACCTGCATGTGGAAGGCCACCGGCCCGTTGGGCAGCGCCCGCATCAAAACCGGCTACGACACGGCCGTGGAGACCACGCTGAGGGAAGCGGCGGTCATGGCCGCGCTGCCCGGCTACACCGTGGTCTCCGGTGTCTCGGGAGACGTTGCGTGGCTGGTGAGCCCATGGCTGGAGGGACCATCCACCTGGGAGGTCTTCCAGCCGGTCCGTGACGGCGCGGCCGTCCGCGCTCAGGCGCTGACGGCCGCGGGCGACCTGTGCCGGACGGTGGCGGACCTCCACGGGCGGGGATGGGTGCACGCCGACCTCCAGCCCGACCACGCCGTCCACACCGCAGGAGGAGTACGCCTGCTCGACTTGTCCTGGGCCTGGTGCGAGACCTTCGACCAGAGCCCCGCGTTCCGGGGCGGCAGCCCTCACCTGCTGGCCCCCGAGCTGGCGGCGTCGATCTCCCTGGGCATCCAGCCCGTCAAACCCACCGCGGAAGCGGAGGTCTACGCCCTGGCCGGCCTGCTGTGGAGGTGCGCCACCGGCCGTTGGCCGCTGGACTACCAGACTGCGGACATCGACCCGGACGCACATCGTCCCGCGCACCTGCGGGCCCTGATCGCGAACCGAAAGATCCCGCTGGACGAGAGCGAAACGTCCTGGCCCGCGCTGACGGAGGTGCTGCGGCCGGTCCTGCTGGCGCGGCGCGCGGAGCGGCCAACCGCCGCCGAACTCGGCGAGCAGATGTCCGCCGTAGACCTCGGGACGGTAGCCGGTGCTCCGCCGACTCCCGGCCCACCCTGACCACGACCGACGACGCACGTCCGCGTGATGGTCCGCCCGAAGCGGCACCCTGCTCGGCGTGACTACGACGACCCCGACAACCGCCACTGGAAGGAGGCGCTGGCCGTGCGGTTACCTGTCGCCGAAGAAGAAGCGCTTGGTGTCGGCGTTCTCCAGCTCGACGGTGCTGGCGATGTCGAGGCCCCTCAGCCGATGGGTGCCGGAGGTGGGCAGCCCGGCGCGGTCCAGCGCGTTGCGGACGCGCCACGCCTCGACACGGCTGTCGCGGCTGATGTGGCCGTTGGAGCAGGTGAAGAAGACGTCGCTGCCGTCGACGGTGAGTGCCCCTCCCTTGTACTGGTCGCAATTGGAGCAGCGGACGGCCCCCCTGGAGTGGGCGGTCATCTTGCTGATCGTGCCACTGGCGTGGACGATCAGGAGCCCGGCGGGTTCGGGCGGGTCGGGGAGTACCTGGGCCCGGGCGTCAGTGAGATCGGCCAGCGCGACGCGGAGCCTGCGAGCGGCGAAGTTCAGCGCGGAGGGGCCGGGCGGCATGTCGCCGCTGTCCTCCAGGGCGTAGGCAAGGCACTTGAGGGCGTTCCAGACGCTGCGCATGGGGTCTTCGCGGAGGTTGGCGATGTCGTACGGGTAGAGGGCCTGGATCACCGGGTCAACGACGGCGCACAGCTCCTGCGGCTCCTCGATGGATGGCTCACCAAGGACGGTGCGGACGGTGTCCAGGGACACCGTGGCCGGGTCCTGGCCGTATTGGTGGCCGACGGCGAACAGCACGTACGCCAGAGCGGTCAGTTCGGAGCGGCGCGCGGCGTCTTGCTCCCAGGCCGGCCCGAGAAGGCGGGCGGCGTGCCGGACGGCGGTCTGCCAGGCGGGCGGGGCGGTCGTGGGCAGCAGGTGGCCCATCGCGTCGCTGAGCGGGCGCTCCCGCATGTCCCGAAGCAGGTTTTCGAACATGATGCCGGTACCGCCGTCCAGGTCGCAGAAGGGTCAGAAGGCGAGCGCGTGGGCGTAGCGGGGCGCGAGGACCGCCCTCAGCCCTTCGATGAAGCCGCGGTCCCAGCGGTGCAGGGAGTCGAAGTACACCTCGTCGGGGCTGTTATCCCTGCGCAGGACGCGCCAGCTGACGGACACCAGGTCGGTGCCGGCGTCCAGGTCGTGGCCCAAGGCGCGCAGCCGCTCCTCCCACATCGGGAACGCCGATTCCGACGCCATACCGAACTGGCTCGCGGGTTCGACCGGCAGGAGGGCTTCGACCTGGGTGCGGTGCACCTCACCGGGGTGCACCTGGTGCTCCTCCGCGATGAGGTAGAGCGCCATGGCCAAGGCCGCGCCGCCGTCGGGCAGGCAGGACCCGCGCCCCCACATCTCCTCGCTGCTCCAGATCGGGCTGACGAGTTCCAACATCCCGTCCCATGCCTGCCTGTGCCGTCGGGGGCCGTCGGCGGCTTGGGGCCGTTGTCCGCGAAGCACCTCCAGCAGCATTGTCATGGCCCCATACTCACTCACGGTCCCGGTCGCGTGCCGAGGATTCGCCGATTCACGCTGAGGAGTTCTTCATGGACGACTTCTTCTCCCGCGTCATGAACCGTCACCACGCCTGGCCTGCGGGGCGTCGTGATCTCCACTGGCACTTTTTGCCGTCGCCGGAGGAAGCGGCGGCGCTGACTGGGCCTTACCGCGAAGTGGTCAGCACGCCGGGCCTGAACCCGGTGCCGGCGCAGTGGCTGCACGTCACCGTTCTGCACGCCGGGCCACAGGCGGACACCAGCGAAGCGGAGCTGGACGAGGTGGTGGCCAGGGTCCGCGCTGCCGCCGCGGAGGTGGAACCCTTCGAGTTGACGCTGTATCCGCCGTCGGTGGGCACGGTCGCGCTGGAGTGCGCGGCTCGGCCCGGGGCTGCTGCGCGGCGGTTGTGGGAGCTGACGGCGGCGGCGACCAGCGAGGTGATGGGGGACCGCTTCGCGTTGATCCCTGCGGCGTACTACCCCCATGCCAGCTTGGCCTACGCCGGACCCGAGGGGCACCTGGCGGACCGGACTGCGCTCAAGGTCATGTTGTCGGACGTCGAGGCGAACCCGGTGACGATCCAGGCCCACGCGCTGTCGCTGGTCTCGCAGTGGCACGACGGGAAGTCGCAGATCGTGTGGGAGAGCCTGGCCAGCGTCCCGCTGGCCAGCGCGGCCACCCGGTGAGGGACAGCACCGGCGGGTTCGAGGTGGGCGGGATCATCACGAGGGGGCAGTTGTGCTGTTGAAGACCGTTGTACAGAACGTTTCGCGGGGCGGCGTCAAGGACAGCTCTGGCCGCCCGCAGGACCGGTGGCCACTTCTGTTCGACCGCCTTGAACCGGAGGAGCCCGACCTGGTCTTGATCCAGGAGGCTGAGGACTTCGCCGACGACGGCCACCGGCTGATGATCGACGTTGAGCAGCGCCTGGACATGGAGGGCCTGCTGCCGCGCTCGGCCAGCGGCCTGGGGCCGGCCGTGTTCTACCGCCGCTCGACGCTGGGGCGCCGGATCTTCTGGAACGACGACTACGGCGTGCAGGAGACTCACCACGGCTACGGCATCGCCGGTTTCAACATCCCCGGGCTGCCGTCGCCGCTGGGAGTGGGCAGCGCTCACCTGACGCCGTACGACGATGACAAGGCACTCGCTGAGGCGGGCTTCGTAGGTACGCGCACTTACCGGGCAGGCGGCCCCTACTGCATGGTGGGGATGGACGCCAACTACCCGCCGCAGGCCGGCCCCGAGCCGGACTACAGCGAGATGCGGCCCTACAACATGGGCAGCCGCACCCTGCTGCGCGACCCGGCCGCCAACGAGGCGCCGGGGCCTGACCGGCGGATCGCGTGGAAACTGCACGCTAACGGACTGCGTGACGTGGCGTGGGAGCTGTACCGGCAGTCCGGCGACGAGGAGCTGTTGACGCGGACGGCCACCGATGACCGGATCGACCAGCTGTGGGTGTCGGCCGCCCTGGTCCCCGCGATCGTTCCGGGCTCCTACCGGCTGCTCGATGACCCCGAGACCCCGCGCTACCCGGGCGGACCGACCAAGGCGTCGGACCACCGCGGGCTCGTGGTGATCATTGACACCGACCTGATCGACACACAGAACCCCTGGAGCTACCGGTGACCGGACTGTCCGGCGCAGGCCGGAAAGGTTGTGCCCAACCAGCCGGACTCGGCGTTCCTGGACCGCTTGAGGCCATCAACCCGCGGATGCGCTGACGGAACGTGCTTACCCGTCTATGGGCGGTCCCGGTAGTCTCGGGCAGCGTGAGGCTGGCAGCGCCGGTCCCACAACCGATGCCCTGCCGGTGCAGGGATGAAGCTGACTGCTTCGGGCCAACCCAGCCGACCCGTTCAGTTGCCCCGGCGAGGGGATGAAGCGTTGTCGGAGGAGGCCGGCGAGGTCTCCGCAAGGCATCCGCCCCGTACTCCCGGGGATGAAGCCTTAAGGTGGGTGAGCGCGCTGACAGGTGTCGTATCCACCCCGTATGCCAGGGGATGAAGCGAGCCAGGCGGACACCCTGATCGGCCTCGGGCAATCCGCCCCGTATGCACGGGGATGAAGCGACGCCGCTGATCTGGAACGCGGTCTGCAGGTGATCCGCCCCGTATGCCCGGGGATGAAGCGTTGTCGGAGGAGGCCGGCGAGGTCTCCGCAAGGCATCCGCCCCGTACGCCCGGGGATGAAGCCGGTCAGGGATGGACAGGGTCACGGGGCAGGAGTGCCCCGGGCCGCCCGGGAATGGACCGGCCTCCAGAATGTCCCTGTGGGTGCAGGCACGCCCCGCCGTCCGCGGGGATGCAGCGGCCATACGCACAGAGACGAGGACTTCACCGGCCCCGGTGTGCGGGGTATGCAGCTAGGCAGCCGAATAGCCGGGCTCCTGCGATCGCAACTCCTCCCGCCCTCACTGCGGGAACGCAGCATCACGGTTTGCCGTGGCCCCGTATTCACGGGGATGATTCCAGGCACGCGAAGGCGCGCGCGTCCTCGGCTCAGGACATCGCGACCTCGCTGGTCTGCGGGTCCACTCGCGCGAGGCGGACCAGGAACTCGGCGATCGCCTCGCGTTCGCTGCTGGTCAGCCATGCCGCTTGCCGCCGCGCATCGCCAGGTCCTCGATCCGCTCCAGGCACCGCGCGGTGAAGTTGTTGAGCGGCGGCGCGTCGAAGGTGGCGTGCAGCTCGCGGAAGTAGTCCCCGAACGTCACCGCGAAGTGGTCCTGGTATGTGGGTGATGCGCTGCTGTATGAGGGCGGTGATGCGGCCGTGGCCGGTCATGGAGAGGGATCGCTCCGGGAAGTCAGGAAGGAGATGGGTGCCGCTCCGGTCCCGTGGGGGAGAGGGAGCATTGATCGGAGCGGCACCTGCTTTCCCCGGCCGCCCGGTGAGTACGGCACTGAGCTGCCGGCCGGGGAAGATCAGAGCGCCGGTGGCGGGACGTCCGGCGCGGTCACCGGCGCGCGGCCAAGGGCGGGGGCGTCCGGAGAGGAGGGACACGGTTCGGTGACGCTCATGCCCAGCAGGCCCACCAGGACGACAGAGCCGAGCGCGTACAGGCGTGACGCCCGCGCACTTGTGCGGCGTCGGTTGTCGTCATCGTCGGGTCCTTCGGTCAGGGGAGGGAGAGTTGGGGTCAGGCGGCGGATCGGCCCGCAAGGCCCGTGGCCGCGCGGACGAGGGTGCTCAGGTGCCGGTCGGGGGACTGCAGCTCGTCGGCTGTGATCATGAAGAACACCGTCTTGCCCGCGCCCACCGGCTCGAAGCCCCACAGGAACGCGAACTCGTCGACCACCGCGATGCCGCGCCCGCTGCGGCGCTCGGTGCTGGGGGGAAGGACTTCCGGCAGGCGCAGGCTGGCGTCGTTGACCTCGATGCGCAGATGCCGGCCGGTCCAGCGCAGCTTGACGGTGCAGTGGCCACCGGCGTGCACAAGGGCGTTGGTGATGATCTCCGAGGCGCACAGCAGGGCGTCGCCCAGGGCCTCCCGGGACAGCGGCAGTGAGGCGGCCCGTACTGTGTCGCGGATGCGGCGGCGTGCGGCGGAGATCGCTTCGGTCTGGCCGTCATCGACGCCGAAGACGTCCAGGGTGCACACGGGCTGGTCGATTTCAGGGTTGGCGGGCATCGGACTTGCCTCCGGAGGCAGGACTTGGCTGATGTTCGGCGTCCTCAAGCAGGCGTTTCGCCTGGGTATGCGGTGGCCGGGCAGCCCCGGAGGAGGCCGTCCGGCCACCGCATCTGCTGTCGCCGTACACGGGATTTTGATCCCGCGCAAAGCAAAGCGGGGCTGCACCACGCCAGCGGTGCCCCACCTGCACGGCGGTCAGCGCGGTCCGCCGCCTCCAGAAGGAAGCTGGCGGATGGTAGCCAGACCATTACAGCGTCATGTTGGTGGACTGTCAGGGGTCCAGGGTGGGTACGTTTCGCTGCGGGGATACACAACACGGGTACAGAATGGGAAAGTTGAGGTGCGATCACCGGAAGGGTGAGCAATGCTGAGTGCGGAAGGCATCGGAACACTGCTGCGAGTGGTCCGCAGCCGACAATTCCGAACCCGCGATGAACAAGCAGCGCACCTCACCGCCGTCGGTGGACGCAAGTTCTACGTCCAGAACCTCAAGACCTGGGAAACAGAACGCCGCCTCCCGCAAGCGCACTGGTACCCGCTCCTCGCAAAGGGTTACGGGATACCGGTCAGCGAGATCCACCGCGCGGTGGAAGTCTCCCGCCAGTACCGCAGGATGACCCGAGCCATACAGCAGCAGCCCTTGGCAGCATCGGAGGAGACTGACGTGGATCGACGTACGTTCATGGGGGCCACCGCCCTCGCTGCGGGAGCCGCAGCGCAGCCGTGGGGACGCCTCGCCGCCGCGCTGACACCGAGCAAGGTCAACGCGGACGTGATGCAGGAACTGTCCGTGCGGACCGTGCAGCTGCACGACCTCGGCCAGCACAGCCCCTCTGCGCTGGTCATGCCCGCCGTGACCGCCCACCTCGACCACATGACCGCGCTGCTGCCCCAGGCCGGCCGGTACCGCCGCGACCTGGCCGTCCAGCTGTCCGGGACCGCCGCGCTGGCCGGATACACCGCCTACGACGACGGCGACGACGACAACGCCCGGGTGTACCTGTCTGTCGCGCAGGACGCGGCCGAAGAAGCCGGGCACCCCGCGCTGCTCGCCAACATCCAGGCCGACCGGGCGTACGGCAAATCCCCGGCCGAGGCCCGCGCGCTGCTGGTGTCCGCCCAGCACTTCACCAAGGGCCCCGGCCTGGCGACGGCAGCAGCCTGGCTGGCATCGATGGAGGCCGAGAACGCCGCCAAGTCCGGTGACCGCCAAGGGGCGCTCCTGGCCATGGAACGCGCCCACACCGCCTACGACTACGCCGACCCCAAAGCCGATCAGCTGTGGGTGGAGTTCTTCACCCCCGCGCGCCTGGACTCCTGGACCGTCGCGGTCTACGCCGAGCTCGGGCATCCCGACCTGGAGGAGACCGCCGAAGGCGCGCTGCGGAAGCTGTCGGGGACCAACGGGCGCACCGACGCCCTGGTGATGGTCAACACCTCCCGCGCCTACCTCATCGCGGGCAACCGCGAGCGCGCCGCGGAGCTGGCCCGCTCAGCGGGGCAGGCGTACCAGGACGACAAGTCGCGGATGGTCGGCGACCGGCTGCATGAGGTGGCCACCGCCTTCGAGCAGCACCACGACCCCACCTCAACCCAAGTCGCCGAGGAACTGCGCGCGATCCTGGTGTGAACCCTGGTGCCGGCCGGGAGCACCCTGGTCCCGACCGGCACCAGCGCGACGCCCATCGTCGGGTTGGGAGGGGATGAATCCGGCGGGGTGGCGTTCGGCTGGGCACGGGCACGGGCGCCCTGCCGCAGCGGCCCTGGCATCACCACGCACGTCATTACCAGCCCAACCGGGGCGATTGCCGGGGACGAGGACGTGACCGAACCGCCCCGCGACAGCGGCGGGGCAAACGGCGGATGAGCGCCGCCGCCGGGTCCGCGCGGTGGTGGAACGCAGAAGTCCCCCACCGGCCGGCCGGTGGGGGACTTCGTTGGAACCGGGGCGTCAGGCGGCGATCTTGGCGGGCACCTTCCCGCCGCGCGCCTCGATGCCGTCGGGGTTCGGCTGTCCGTCCATGGTCAGCCGGGGGTGCCCGAAGTGGTTCTTCTTCTGACCCCAGGTGAGCAGCGTGTCCTCGCGCCACAGCGGGAACACCGAAGCGCCGCGGCGGCGGACGACCGGCTCCTTCAGCAGGTTGCCGCCGTGGTCCACCCACTCGTCGGGGTCGGGAAAGGGCGGTGTGCAGGACTTGGGATTGCCCTTCCAGGCCCACATCCGCGCAGTCTCCTCGCGCACGCCGAACTTCTTCGCCACCCCGGGGATGCCGTGAAGCAGGACGCCGCTGGCGGTGCGCAGCTCGCGCTGGGGGAAGGTACGGCCCCGGCCGCGCTTGATGATCTTCCCTGTGTCGGGGTCCATGCGGCCGGTCTTGACCAGGCCCGCGCGGACGTTGCTAGCGGGGTAGATGCGCGCAGGACGGCCAACGCTGCTGTTCCAGTGCGCCAACTGCTGGTGACTGCCGAAGACGCCCGCTCGACCCCACTCCTTGACAGTCGGCAGCGGTACTTCGTACTCGGCGGAGATGTCGGCGAAGGACCACATCGGGTCTCGTTCGCCGACCCCTGGCGGTGCGGTCGTCATGGGGGTTCCTCCGGATGGCGTGGTACTGCATGGCGTGGTGCAGCTTTGTATGGATTGAGTCTATGACAGGGGTCAAGCGCGTGTTCTGCCCAGCCATCGCCCGAACGGAGTAGCCTGACGTGGTAATGCCGCACCTTGGCGTACAAGCCCCACCTTCCCGCAGACGCACCTCAGTCCGTTCCACACCGCGCTGTGGTCGGCCTTCAGCTGTGCACGCCCCGGTGCCGGGGATGAAGCGTCGACCTGGAACCCGCAGTCGCTGTTCGGTAATCCCGACCGCGCGGGGCGGGACAGAGCCGCAGGCTTCCTCCCACCCGGATGGTCACGCCCCGTCGCCGGGGATGCACCTATGGGGCGCTACCCGGAAGCAGCCTCCCTCACGCCGGTGGGGATGAAGCGTCGTACAGGGGCCGATGGCTCGTCACGTCCGCCCCACCCGCGTGGGGATGAAGCCGGCATGGCGGCGGAGTCGATCGTCGCGGGCTGATCCTGCCCCGCACAGGGACGGAGCGTAATGGCACGCCAGCGGATCGCTGACCGCCTCATCCACCCCACCCGCGTGGGGATGCACCGTCCGCTCCACGGAGATCAGCATCGGGCAGCTTGTTGCCCCGGCCCAGGGGGTGAACCGTTGGTGACGCCGCCCAGGAGATAGTCCGTCGCCGTTGCCCGGCCGTCGCGGGGAAGAAGGCACCCGGTCGGCCTTGAGAGCTTCGTCCCCGCGGCGAGGCGAGCGGGGCGGCGAGATCCAGGGCGGGCCCCGTCGGGTCGGTGCTGGCTTCATCCCCGGGCGGGCCCCGGGGCCGGTTGTGGCTCGTCGCCGCGTTAGCGCTGGTAGACGGCGCCATCCCCGTGGCGGCGGGAAATGAGAAGTACGAAGCCGCTCCATCCCCGGTGCGGGACAGCCGCTTGCGGTCGTTTCCGATCGCGCGAGCCGGTGCTTCGCCCCCGCGCCCGGGGGCGAAACCATCGCCGTACTACCGTGCTCCCGCAACTACGGGGGCACGGTAGCGTGGTTGGTAGGGAGCGGCGATCGCCCAGCACTACAAGGCTGATGCATCCCCGGTCTAGCCCGGGGCGTGAGCGGACATGGCATGTCACCCAGCTGTACAGGGCTGGTTCATCCCCTCGAGATGGGGCATGGGCGATCCAGCAAGTTCCCCATTTGTACAGGGACGGTGCATCCCCGGTCTGCGGGGCATGGGCGACCAGCCAAGTCCCCCATTTGTACAAGGATGGTGCATCCCCGGTCTGCGGGGCCGAGCGAGAGCATGCCGTCGTGGCCGGTGGTCCACATCGGTTCATCCCCATGCATACGGGGCGGATCGTCCGGTGAAGTCCTTGACGTCCCGGGGCAGGGCTTCATCCCGGGCATACGGGGCGGATGCCCAGGTGACGTACAATCTCAACCCGGATACGGCTTCACCCCCGGGGATGCGGGGCGGATGTGACAGTGCGCGGTATCGAGCGGGTGGCGACAGCTTCATCCCCGGGCATACGGGGCGGATCTGGCACATGCAACCGGAGACCGCCCGCAAGAAGGCTTCATCCCCGTGCATATGACGGTGACAGCATACGGGGCTGATTTCCCGGCCTCGTGCCTGAAACCGTGGACCGACGCTTCATCCCCACATGTGGGGCGGATCGGATGGCCGTCCTCGACTGCATCGTCCCCTGCGCTTCATCCCCGGGCATACGGGGCGGATGAAGCAGTGATCATCAGCGACATCCCGCGTTCAGCTTCATCCCCGGGCGGGGCGGATCGGGTTGCCGTCCCGATCGCTCTTGGTCGCGGCGCTTCATCCCCGGGTATACAGGGCTGATTGCCGTAGCGCCACCCTGCTCCCAGGCAGGTCCGCTTCATCCCCGGGCATGCGGGGCGGATACATACTTCCGCCTACGTAACCGCGTCGAGCACGCTTCATCCCCGGGCGGGCGGGGCGGATGCTTGGTTACCTGCCGTGTCGTGTTGATCACTGCGTCCAGTGTGCTGGTTGTAGGGTACCGGGTCGTTGCAGCCGTGGCGCCGGTGGCGTCCGAGCGCCAGGTGTCCCTGATCGTCAGAGTTTATGAAGTTCGGTTGCTTGCCGAACACCCCACGAACGCGGAGTTGCGCCGCCCGTCGATGTCCTACGGGGCTTCGGGCCCGGGAGAGACCGCGTACGGCCACCCTAGGCTTTCGCACAGTGCCCGAACCTGCCCCTGCTGGGTCTCACTGATCTGCGAGGAGATGGCGACCCCCGCGTCCAGTAGGAACGGATGTTCCAGACTCTGGTGGAAGACCCCGACCGCACCGAACGGGAAGACTTGGGGGAAGCGCTGGGCCAGCATCGGAGCCCAGACGTGTCCGGGGCGCATCCATGCCGCACCGTAACGCGAGACGTCGACCATGAGCACCGACGGCCCCTGCACGGCGAGGCCCTGAGCGGCCTTCGCCTCGCTGTTCGCCACGTCGAACACGGCGTACTCCGCCGATCCCAGCCCAGGCGCCAGGTCGCCCGCGGTCACCTCCCACCGCACCCCCGGCCGGCCGGGGGTCACCCGGACTTCCACGACCACCTCGACCACGTTCTTGGGGTCCTGCACTCGCACTCGAACCGGCTCCTGGCCGTGTTCAGGACCGGCCGCCAGCACATCGTCCACCGCCCGCAGGACGTCGGTGACTACTTCGTCCCGCAGCCGGCTGGGGTACAGGTCGAATACCACGCTCGTGCCCGTCCCGGGACGCCGTTCCAGCAGGCCATCCAGAGCCGTGCACAGGGCGTCGATGCCCTGCGGGGCCCGCGCGGTCACCTCGATTCCCACTCCGCTCGCCAGCAGGAAGTCCGGGTTGGAGACCCGGGTGTCGCCCAGCCGGTAGTCGATCCCGCCCAGGCCCAGCGCTCGCGCCACGACCAACTCGGATCGCAGGTCGAGCAGTTGGGAGTGGGTGTTGAGCGCGGGGAAGTCTCGGGTCTGCTTCTTGCGCCAGCCCTGGGGGTCGCCGGGTTCGGCGGTGGCCAGCAGGTTCTCCAGCGCGTCGAGCGCGGACGACGCGAGGGGCTCCGTGTGTGCGCGCTCTTGCCAGCGGCGCACCGGGTGGCGATCGCCGACCGGTGCCAACCAGCGTGTCAGCACGGGCCGCTGCGGACCGCTCGCGTCCGCGAGCGACACGTCGTTTCCGCCCGGGGAGGAGGCATCGTCGTCCGGGTACCTCCCGAACGGGCCGTGCTCTCCTGGGCGGCGAGCACCGAGCAAGGGGGCACCGCCCTTGCGTAGGAGTGGGTTGGTCAGCAATGCAGTACCTGTCTGGGGGATCCGCCGGGGTCGGGAAGAGTCTCGCAGCCCTCGGGCCCGGAGCTGGGTCATACGCGAGCGGATCCTGTGATCGGGACCAATCCGGCTGCCGCCAACTGCGCCTCCAGCGCGGCGATCCGCTCGCCCAGTGCCAGCAGGTCCCCGGGAGATTCCGGCGGTGCCGTCGGACTCGGCGCGGCTCCGACGAAGCAGCCCACTCCCTGGACGCTGTGGATCAGGTGCTCGCTGCGGAGGTGTGTGAGAGCCCGCTGCATCGTCACCGACGACACGCCGTAGCGGGCCATGAGCGACCGGACGGAAGGAAGACGCTGCCCCGGGGTCAGCCGTCCGTCCTGGATCTCGCTGCGCAGGTCATCTGCCAGTTGCACGTACCGCCGGTAGCGGTGGGCCGCCGCCCAGGCTGTCTCTGTTGCCTGCTCCGGCGCACCGGGGCTGCGGACGAAGGTGCCGCGTCCGGGGACGCTGGAGATCAGGGATTCCTCACGCAGGATCCTGACCGCAGACCCGGCGGTCGCCGTGGCGCAGCCGAAGTGTGCGGCCATCTGGGCTGTCGTTGGCAGGCGGTCGCCGGGCCGGTAGCGCCCCGCAGTGATCTCGCCGCGCAGCTGAGCCGCGATCTGACGGAAGGGTGGCTGCCCGTCGGCCGGTACGGCGGGGGTCGGGAGGTCGACGCACGGGGGCAGCATCAGGACCCCTGCGCAGCGGGGCCCGCGCTCTGGCGGGTACGGGTGGGACGCTGGCGCGGGGTCAGCCCGGTGTTCTTCGCGACGAAGTCGATGTCGGTCTCGCCGTAGGCGGTGCTGGCCCCGGACGGCGACATGCCGGCGTGCCTGGCCAGTAGTTCCAGCCCGTAGGGGGCCGGGTGGGTGAACAGGCGCCCGTAGGCCAGCAGGCGGCGCAGGTCGCTGTCGGCGGCGCTGATCCGAGACCGGGCCTCCTCGATCTGGCTGAGAAGGGGATCGATGTTGGCCTCGTGCCAGGCCGCGCGCAGGCTTTCCGCCAGGTCCTGCCGTTCCTGGGCGCTTTGCTCACGGATGCTCTCGGCAGCGTCGAGTGCGGTCTCGGGGTCCGGGGCGCTGACGGACGACAGGAGCTCGTCCAGGGAGGGGACCGGATGGCGGATCGAGGCGACGGCCTCGCAGATGTCCAGGGCTCGTGGAGACATGCTGATAGGAAATACGACCAACGAAGTCGCTGTCGCTGAGCGATACCGATTCTGCGCGGAGTGTCCCGCCTCACGGGACATGCCGCGCAGGTGTCCCGCGAGGCGGGACAGCCGGGGCCGGTAGCGGGGGGCAGGGGCAGGCAAGTGGGTCGGTGACATTGATGCTGATCTTCGGTCCATGTCCGGGCCGGAGATCTGAAGGGCGAAGCAGGGAGGCCGAACCCGCTGTGCAGGATGGCACGCAGAGCCGCGTGGACGGCGAACAGACCCAGCCGAGCAGTGCGCAGGGCTGGCCGCGACGGCCTCGCGGGCCAGCTGCATCACGAAGCGGTGGTGATCCCGCCGCGCAGGTCTTTGAGGCGATGCCCAGGGTTCTGGCCCACCATGTGAACCTGGCGGGCGGGGTATCGCCAGAGGTGCGCCGTACTCTCCTCGGGCAGCTGCGGGTGCGCTCGGTGGACCAGATGCGCGAGCGCCTCTGCCGCCGGTGGTTCGCCGGCCCGGCCCACCTCAGCTGGAAGCGGGTCGGGGAGCAGTGCGACGACATCCTGCTCGCCCTGGTCGCCGATGCGGGATGCACTGACCGCGACTGCGAGGACGGATGGCTGCGGGAACACGATCGCCCGTGCTCCGCCTGCAGGCCGCCGCGCGCGGACTTCCGACCCGACACAGTCCAGTGGCGCCCCAGCCCGAACACCACTGGCACGCGGGTACCCGCCCGGCCGCTCAGCGACCCGCCGCCGCCGGTCTCTTACCAGGTCTCCCCTTACACCCTGCGCGAACCCGAGGGCGCGTGGAACCCTGCGGACCCCGACAGTCTGATCCTGCGCGCCCGCGCCGCTCTCAACCCGCCCGTGCACCGCGCCGCCCTGCGCCAGGCACGGAAGCTGAAGAACGATTCGCGCCGTGCAAGCGCCCCAGATCCGGGCCTTGGGGCTGTGCCGCTGCGGGGGCGTAGTACGCCGTGAACGGGGTCGCTGCTGCTGGCAGGGCGACCGCCGCGGCAAGGGCAGAGTCCGGCATGGCGGGACACCGTCGGTCAGCGTCGGCATGGTCGGCATGTCGGGGACGTGAGCGATGTCCGGACGGCCCTTCGTCGCGGCGTGCTCTACTCGCCCCTGCCGGCCGGGGCGGCTGCCCCACCGCGCCCCGCCTACATCAAAGAGGGCCATCCGCGCCCGGGCCGGGGCCAACGGCCAGCAGGGTGGGGCATTTGCGGATCCCCCATCAGCCGGACCGCCCTCGTATGATTCGTTTTGTCTACTGCTTTGCTGGAGCGTCAGATCAGGAACGGCAGCGGGTATTGCCCATGGTCTGCCGCCCGTTGTGCGTGGCGCTCGGCAGCGGCGGCGCGCTCGTCATCAGGGTGCCGATCCTGCTCGGCCCGTCGGCCGCAACCGGTGCACTCGACCTCCCGAAGGACGTTGTCCAACGCGCTGGCCAGGCAGCTCCCGCCGCAGGCCAGGTCAACCCACGGGGTCGGACGGCCAGCCTTGGTCAACCGCCTGCGGGCCCGATGGTCGAGCCGGCCGCCAGTCAGGCGGACCACCAGCGGCCACGGGTCGGGAACGGAGGTGGGGGGCAGCTTCAGCTCCACGTCTCCCTGATCTCGATGACCTCCAATTGCTTGTCGAGGGGCAACTGATCGAGGAACACGGCATCACCGTAGGCGGCGTGCTTGGCGTCGAGAGCCAGCTCCTCGGTGGGCGCGGCAAAGGAAACCCAGGCAGCCGAACACCAGGGCTTTTCATCAGCATGAAACCGATGCAGTGTGCCGTGATCGAAGCACCACGCGTATCTCATCAAAGGTCTCCAAAGCAGCCTCGGCGGAGATCCTATCCGCTCTGGTTGCGGGGAGATCCGGTCCCGGTCCCGGCACGTCACCCGACTGACGGGTAAGGATCAAGCTGAGCCCTGTCGCCGCCGGCGGACGGGTCGTCGTCAACCTGTGGGGCCATCTGGTCCGGGAGGAAGCCGAACTCCGGGGCTTGGGCCGGGTCTGTTGCTCGAAGTAACGCCGATGAGCCCGTACACCACACTGGCGAGGGTGAGCAGCGCCACCCCGCCGGCCAGGTCGACGATGCGCTCACCGAGGGGTCCGGCGGGCGAGGTCGTCAACTGTGGTCTCCCCGGATCACGTTCGGGGGTACCCACCGGGCGGGGCGTTCGACCCAGTGGACGGCGCGGACTGGCAGGCTTGCACGCATGACGAAGGTGAACATCGAAGGCATGGACTGGGCCGCCGTACTGGCGTGCCTGTTCAATCACACGAAGCCGTATGGGATGGGCGTCAACGATCCGCTTGCCCATGTCGTGTTGACGGTTGATCAGGCGCAGGGAATTCTCGATTCGGTCAAGGTCCGCCATGTCACGGACCTCCCTGTGCCCGGGCAGCCGTCCGTTGGGCCGGGTGGGGGAGTGGACGTGGGGAGCTATCTGTACGGTCACTCCCTCGGCCTGGTCTTCGATGGGGACCGGGTGGACGTCGTCCGATACGACCGGGACAACCGGCGAGGTCACAGCACCCTGACTGGGAAGCAGCGCCGGCACCGCCGCCCAAGGCCGAGAACCTGGTTCGACCGGTCGAACCGTCCAGCAGGAGGGGCGGGTGCTGCGGAGAGCTTGATCGGCGGCGACGCCCGGCAGCCCCGGCGCGCTTCCCGGGCCGCCCACCCTTGCTGAGCTCACCGTCCGCTCCGGCAGCCCCGGCACCGACTCCTAGAGCACCGCGTCGGTCGGTTCGGGGCAGGGAGTGCGGTCAGCGCCGCGCGGTAGGACGAGGGCTGTGGCGTCGTCGCGGTAGCCGTCCGCGTTGGCCCGGGCCGCGGCCACCAGCGTGTCCGCGAGGGACTGGGGGTCGTTGGCGTGCTGGCTCGCCAACGCTGCCAAGCGGTCCGGCTCGACCTGGTCGTGGACGCCGTCGCTGGTGATGATCACAGTCTCGTCCACGGGGATCAGGACCTCGGTGATGGTGGCCGCCGTGGCGCGGGACAGGGGCTGGCGGATCAGGTCATCGCCGTGCCGTGCGACGTCGACGGGCATGCCCCACTCGCGCAGTTGCTGGCCCCAGGTCTGGTCCGTGCTGTACTGCCGCAGGCGTCCGTCCCGACTGACGCCGTAGATGCGGGTGTCTCCCGCCCAGACGCCGACGACGGGGCCACCCGGACGCGCCACCACCAAAGCGGCCACCGCGTCGGGTCCCGGGGCGTACATACCGCGCCCCTCCACCAACAGGGCAGCGGTGAGCAGGCCGGGTAGGGCCCCTCGGCGACCGCCGACGCGGGCAGCCACCTGCGCCAAAACCGGTGCAAGCGCGACGATGCCCTCTTCGTGGCCGATCCCGTCGATGACGGCGACGGCCACCGTGCCGTCAGAGGCGGTGTAGGTGGCGGACGCATCGGCCAGGTCACCGCCGGTGCCCTCACGGGTGGCCAGCGCGACCGGGACGGGTTCGGTGGTGGGCGTTGACGGTGAAGACATGGGCGTCCCCTTCGTGTCCGGAATTGCAGAGCGACCCGGTCAGAATCCCGTCGAGAGCCCCCTCGCACCATCAGGGAATCTGAGCAGAATCTGAGCCCGATCTGAGGACGGGTACTGGCGCTGACCGTGACGCACTCCTCTGACCTGCCTGAACTACGTTTTCGACGTCCGACGACGTCAAGAGCTTCGACGACTTCACCCCTGCGACGACTGGACCACCCCCACCGCCAAGTCCTCTTCCGGCGAACCCCACCGTGGCAGCCTCATGCTGGCGTCTTTCGCCCGGCGGTTGCCAGGTGAAAGACGCCTCGGTGACGCTGCCACGACCGTGGTCATGCACCTCATGCTCTGATCGACCGGTGCGGTCGGGTGATCGAGTTGGTGCCTGGGGCTCGCGACGGCGTGGACGTGGTCCAGGTATCCCGCCTGGCTGGACGCCGACAGACGGGCGGGCAGTCCCGCCAGGCGAGCGAAGATCACCCGGCGCGTAGGGTCGCGGGCATGGCGATGAACAGCGTCTGGCTCTACGCCCACCAGGACGGCTGCCCCCAACTGGTCAGAGCCGACGAGATCGACGACATACGGCTGGAGCCGCTGAGAACCACCACTGGGGAAGGGGCGCAGGCGGCTCCGCTCATGCAGCTGCAGGCGCTCGCCCGCAGACCCCGGCAGCCGCCTGCGGCGCCCCAATGGTTCACCCTCGCTGAGTGGACGTACAGCGCAGATGTTCCCGAAGGACTCTCCGACCAGCTGCGCTGCGGCCTGGCCAGCCTTTCTCGTCTGGAAGGCGGCGTGGTCTACGCCGCGGTGGAGGTCCGTCCACGGCCCGCCGCCGGGACCGGGGCCGGATCCGTGGGGGTGTGCTGGGAGGCCACGATGTGGGCCTCTCCCTGGAGTCGCCAGCAGACCCTGGATCTGTCCGATCTGCCTGCCGGCGGCGGTGTCTGACGGCTCGTGTGACAAGTGTCATCCGTGGGGCGCGCTGTCAAGGCCGAGGCGTTAACGGATCGTTAATCGACCTTCTGGCGTCGCCCGTACGCTGTCTCCATGGCATTTCCGCAACCCGCCAGTGTGCTCTCCGCCGTTGCCACCGCCGTCGGCACCACCGGCATCACCGGCGACGCCGCCTACGTGCACACCCTTGCCGACGGTACCGTGGCCGCCTGCGTGGTGGACGGCATCGGGCACTCTCCCCGGATTACCTCGCGGGCCGCGCTCTTGGCGGAGGTCGGCGCACGCATCGCGGCGACCCGGGGACCGCTCCACGGACTCCTCACCGCGGCTGAGCTGATCTCAGGGCCGGCCCCGGAAGACTGCCCGGAGGAGGACGCGGTGGCGGTCGTCGCCGTCGCTCACCTTGACCGAGCGGAGGTGTCGATCGCCTGGACTGGAGACTGCGCGGCCTGGAGCTACGACCCGGCCACCGAGGAGGTGGTGAAGCTGACCACCGACCACACCATGGGTCAGTTCCTGCGGCAGGTGCACCCGGGCGGCCCGCCGGCGCGCGCCGAACACCACGACGACTGGGTGCGCGTCAGCCTGGCACGCTCCTCCATCGCCACGGTGCGCGAGACGGAGACCACCGCCCGGCTGGTGCTGCTGACCAGCGACGGCATCCACCAGCCGCTCGGTGTGGATCGCTTCGCCGTCCTGGTGCGCTCGCTGGGCAGTGTCGGCCCGCAGCAGCTCGCGGAAGGCCTGCTCCGGGGTGCCGTGGATTGCGTCGGCCAGCCGCCAGGCGAGTGCGACGACGCCACCGTGGTTGTCCTCGCCCTGCCCTGACTGGGACCTTGCGGCAGGCATCACTCAGGCTGCTGAGCGTGCCCGCCGCTGCGTCCCTTACGTGCCGAACTTGCCTGCTGGGCACCAGATACGTGTGAGCCGAGCACGTATCGGCCTGCTCGGCTCACATGCTGCCGCTGCCGTCGTCGGTGAGCGGCCTCGGCTCATTGCTGACTGACTGGGCCGCGCGGTGCGCGCGGCGCCCTACGGCAGCAGCGCCCGCGCCGACCGGCGCGCCGCCTCCAGCGCATGCCCCAGCGACTCGGTCAAGATGATCGTGGTGTGGCCCAGGTCGGCGACCTCGGCGACAGTGCTCCCGCCTCCGTCGCTGCGTGCTGCGAGGTCGGCGACCTGGTCGGCCTGCGACCCCAGACGCAGGGCCTGCCCCAGTGCCTCGTGCCGCCGGTCGGCCTCGGCGACCTGCGCGGCGCAGGACTCCAGTGCCTCCACGCGGACTTCCTGCCTGCCCAGAGCAGCACCGAGAGAGAACCGCTGCTGTTTGGTCAGCTCCACGACGGCCGGGTCCTCGTGCGAGGCCAGGGTCTTTTGGGACAGACGGCTGTAGTCGGCCAGGGCGACCGCCAGCTCCCACACCGTGCCGGGCAGGGCGAGCACGGCCGGATCGCGCAGCTCGCCGGTGGTGTAGACACGGGAGGTCTGCACGCTGGCTGCCGCTGCCTGCGCCCGCCCAAGCAGAACGCGGGCTTCCGGGGCGAGCTCGTCGGGGAGCACATAGAAGCCGTGTGCCCCGGCCAGCACCACCGCGCGGACCAGGTCGTCGCGCTCCCTGGCCCAGCTCGACACCAGGCGAGCCAGTCCTACCCACACCAGGAGCAACGAGCCGGCCAGCAGGATCTCGCGCACGATGCTGAACGCATGAGCGTAGAGATGCTGCAGTTGGACCTCGGGCGCAGTGAGCGGCACCGAGGACCCGGAGAATGAAGGCCACCGGGTCGGCAGCATCAACGGCACCGCCAACGCAGCGCCGGCTGCCAGCAAGGGCACTGCCAGCGCACGGACGGCCAGGACGAGCCGAGAAGTTCCGCAGGGCACCGCAGGCGGCGGCTGCGTCCACCCGGTCAGCTCGGCCGGGTGGGCGGTACGGATCTGTTGACGGACCGTGTCCGTCAGCGCCGGGTCGAAGGCGATCTTCGCGGATCCGGTCTGCTTCTTGTGCTTGGCCATGGACTTCGCTTCCCCCTGGAACGGTGCCCGGTCGGCGTACCTGCGGCCGGGTCATTTCATGTCCCGGGCGGCCACATCCTGGCCCGCCCGCGACCCCTGGCCCTGCCGCGCGGGCACAGCCGCCCCGCCTGGCGGGACGGCAAGCGCGGACGCTGGCCGATGTCCCGCCTCGCGGGACATCGCGATCCGACCGCCACGGCCACAGGACCGGCGGGCCCTAATCTGCGCGCACCGGCACCGGACCACACCTACGCCAGGGAGTCTCATGGGCAGGAGGAAGCCGCACCGGAACTACCGCGGTCGGCCACCGGGCAGCACTGCCGCAGATGCCGAGGAGGTGTGGCACGGAATCGTCACCGGCATCACCGACTCCCACACCCTGGCACTGGGCAGTGGACACGTGATCCCCCCGGTGCTGATGGCCGTACGCGGGGGCGAGCTACTGGGGGCGGCGTGGCTGCGGCCGGTCCACCGGGGCCTGGACGCGATCGCCGGCATCAGCGAGATGTCGATGCTGCCCGCTGCGGCCCATGCTGACGAGGTGATCCTCGCCTGGGAACAGCAGGACGTGGCCGTGGCCTGCGAGCTGCCGGTGGACCCGGACCCGTGCCTGAACATCCTGCGGGCCCGACACGACGGCTACCTCCTGCACCCGCACCCCTACGACGCGATCCTGCTTTCCCAGGGGACAGGGCGTCCGGTGCTGGAACCCCGGTGGCACACCCCTCCGCCCCCGCTCCGCGACGCCGTCCTGCCCCCTGGCATCAGAGCCGTCACCACCTGGTCGTTCCCCAGCGCACGGCGAGACCACGACCCGCTCACCCTGGACGCCGCGGTGCTCTACATGCGCGCCCAGGGCTACAGCGTGGACCTGCGCTAAGTGGACCTGCGCTAAGCGGCCCACTGATCCGCAGCGACCCGCGCCGACCAGCACCGGGCGCCGCGCCCCACTGTCAACGGAAGAGAGCACACCCGTGGATGCGCAACCCTCTCGGTGGTATGCCCTGACCGGCTCGGGCGACGGGAAGCGTGAACAGCACGAGATACTCACCACGGATCCGGTGTGGGCCGCCTGGTCGCTCCTGACCTGCGGGCACTCCCACATTCGGGTCCACATCACCGATGACCGCACAACCTGGAGTGCCCACCCGCCAGCGGACCTGCTCAGCACCGCACTCGCCGCCTGCGCCACCGATTCGGCCCTGCAGGAAGCACTGCTGGAGGCACAGGTCCACTGGCTCGTCGAGCACTACGGCACCTACGGCAGCGGCGAGCACGACCCGGGGAACCTCTGGGCAGCCGGTGCGGCATGGGCAAACGTCTTCGGCGCACTCCCCGACCAGCATCTCCTGGAACGCCTGGCGCAACGCGTTGAGCGACATCCCTCGGTGATGCGCCACGTGACCGCGAGCGCCTCCCGCATGCTGGTCTCGCTCAAGGCAGCCCAGCCTTCGGCAGTTCCTCAATCCTCCGACGACCGGGCGGCTTTGTGGCAATTCCTGCATACCGCCGCGATCTTTTCAGGAGGCCAGGCCGCAGCGGCCTTCCCGTCGCTGGTGGAACACGAACTGCGGATCCACCCGCGTTCCGCTCCCTTCTTTCAGGCCCGCCCCGACCTGGCGGACCGCCTGGTCGACACCGCCGCCCACTACCTGAGTCCAGCGCTGCTGTACCCAGCAGCCAGCGCCGAGATCCCCGTCGAATTTCGCTCCTTGGAATGGGCAAGGTACGAACGAGAGGCCCGTAAGCTCCTCGCCGACCCCCCTGACACTGCGAGCCCTCGACTGCCCGCGAGACCGCCGCTGGCGACCCACCGTGCCGCCACGACCTGGCGCGCCCAAGTCCCGGCCGCCGACGCCTACGCCACCAGGATCCACGACCGGGCCAGCCAGCTGTGGCGTGCCGCCATCGCCCAGGACCCGACGGACCGCAGCCTCTACGCCGCCTACCACGACGGCCCGCGCTCCTACATCCCCAGGGCGTCCTTCCTCGAAGACGTCCGCGAGGACGTCCTGCTGCTCAACCTCGATCTCGAACACGCGGCACTGCACATGCTCAGCAACCTCGCCGACGCGGAAGCCGACCGGACCGCGGCCGCCCGCCTCTACCGGGCGCCCGCGCTGCGCCCCGGACACACCCGCCCCCTGCTCGGGGACGCGATCGAGGCCGCCCGCCGCTCCCGCGCCGCCGCTGCCCCCGACACCCCGGACAGCCCCCATGTCCAACAGGCCGACCTGACCCTCCACGCCCTGTACGACATCGGCTACGCGCCCTTCGGCCCTCAGGAAGCAGAGGACATCGCCGACCGGCTCGACCGGCTCTGCGCACGCCAGTTCGCCGCCGCCCCAGCGCAGGGCCCGGGCGAGGCCGGCACCGCGCCCGGGCACACCGGCGCCGCCCAGGTCCGCCGTGCCCTGGCAGCACTGCCCGGCATCCTGACCGCGGCCCGCTCCGCGGACTGGCATACGACCACCCTCGACGAGGAGCTCGCCGCGCAGAGTCGGCCGCTGTACGCGCACCTGTACCCGCGTGCCGCCCCCACCCCGCGCCCGGCGACCAGGCAGCAGCAACGACCCCACCGGCTCCCCGACACCGCCGTGCGACCGGAGACGGGCCCGCACCGGTGAGCCGCAGCGAAGAGGGGCTGCCCGCCGCCCTGCAGGGCCGGCCGCGCTCGTCCCGGGACAGCCCGCCTCCCGGGAGAGGACCGCCCCCGAGCCGGCACAAGTCCCGCCACGCGGGACACCTCGCACCCATGTCCTGCCCCGAGAGGCCGAACCGGCGAGAGCCTCGCCCTGCACGTTCCGCCGACGACCACCAATCACAGGAACCGGTACATGACCCTCCCCTGCACAACCCTGGCCATGGCCCACGCCTACACCGACGAGCGAGTCCGGCACGCCGGCCACCAGCGGCTGGTGCGCGCGCTCGTACTCAAGAAGCGCGCCGAACACGCCTGGCGCCGAGCCCACCGAGCCATGGCCGCAGCCGGCCTGTAGCCCGGGCGCGGACCCGCCACCGCGCAGACCCGTTCGCCAGTCGGAGACGGCCCAGGCCAAGCCACCAGCCACCGACCTCACGGAGCAGCAAAGTGCCCGACCCGGAACCCCCCGCCGCCCCCCTGTACGCAATCACCACCGTGACCGACGAGCCGAACCAGGAGCCGACCGCCAACGGCGGCGTGGACGTGTGGACCACCCGCGATCCCCTGGTCGCCGGGCTGTGGCTACTGCACCGCGACCAAGCGCCGTACACCACCGCGCTCCTGCACACCAGCACCGACCAGCACACGTGGCAGCCCCACCAGCCCGGCTCCCTTCTGGTCGCCGCCGAGCGCGCCCTGAACCAACCGGCTGCCTTCGAGGACGCAGCGGACCACGCTGTCGTGGCGGCGACCTGGACCCACGCCCAGGCGGCATGGCTGCAGAACCGGCTTACCGCCGCCCAAGTCCAAGTGGACGAGGCATTCCGCGAACGCCCGCTCCCGCAGAGCCTTGCCCTGATCCACGCATGGCACCTGGCCGGACAATGGTGGAGCGCGAACTTCGGCCGCCCGCCGGGCCGGTCGGTGGTGCAGGCACTGCGGCAGCGCACGGACTGGACCACCCCTGACTACCTGCTCTCGCTGCCGCAGATACTCCACGACGCCGCCGACGAGGTGGAACGCGACGTCCTGGCCGTCCGTGCCGCAGGCACAGACGCTGCGCAGCACGAGCACTACTCGGCCCGCGCGCTCGCCCACCTGCTCACCACCACGGTGACACCGGCCGCGGCCGCGGTCACCGCTCTGGACGCGTACCTGCGCCGCCAGGGCGACCACACGCCCGGCCTGCGGGCAGCCCTCATCACCCTGGACCAGCATCCGGGCCAGTACGCACAGGCCCTGGATCAGCTGGCGGCGGCCCTGCGCGATTCGAGCGCCGACCAGGACCTGCCGGCCCTCGTCGAGACGATCGCCCAGAGCGCCCCCGTGCCCGCCCCCGCCCACCGCTGGCCTCACAGTCTGCTGGAGGACTGGCAACCCCGGGAGTTGAGCGACCTGGAGGCGGCAACAGCGTGGCGCGCGACCTTTCCCGCAGCGGCAGCCGAGATCCAGGACGAACAACGGGAGTGGGCCGAGCGCACCCGGGAGAGCATCCTCGACCACGACGAGCCCCACACCTGGTCGCCGGACCCGGACCTCGCGCTACCCGTGCGCCGCCTGGATCTGCGCCATGCCGCGCTCGGCCACCTGGCTGCCGCCGCCGACGCCGAACGCGCCCTGCGCCGGGCCGCCCCACAGGTACGCCAACACGCCGCGGAACAGGCCCAGGCCTGGCAGGAGCGGCACAGCACCGCTGCGCCGCGCACCGACCTGTTCGCCGGGCGGAGCCTGAACGTACTGGAGTCCCTGGTGGACACCCAGCGCGGATACGCACGCCATGCCGTGGAGAGGCTGCTTCCGCACCTGGGCCACCTGCACTGGGGGCGACCCACGGTGACCCCCGCCCCGATCGATGTCCACCGGTTGGAGTCGGAGCTGTGCCCGGAATTGTTCCTCTACAACCCCCACCTTCAGGTCCAAGACCTGAAGGCCCAGGCCCGAGACCGCGGCATGAGCGCCTACGACCTGCGCGAGCACCACGAAACCGGCCGGGGCTTGGGGCAGCGGCCAAGCGCCGAGGACGTCACCCGCGCCGAAGCGCGGGCCGCCGAGGCGTGGTCGGCCTACCACGACCTCGCCAACCGCGACCTCCCGCTGCTGCGCCGGGCCTTGGACACCTGGCCCCGTGTCGAGAAGGCCCCCCTGCCGCACACCGAGACCCCCGCAGCAGACCGCCTCATACAGGACCACCACGCCCACCTGCGCGCCCAGGACCAGGAACAACAAGGCCCGGAGGCTGCCGCGCCCGCCCGCGCCCCCGCCGCCGGCCGCCGGCCCAACCAGACCCAGCAGCACTTCTCCCCACCGGCCACCGGCCGACTTCATCCCTGATGGCCCGTCTGTCGAATGGAGACCGACCGTGCCCCCTTTGAGCCGTGCACTGGCCAGCAGCAGCCATCTGCCACTGACCGTGCAACGCACCTTGTCCCACGACGCGAACTACCTCCACGCCCTGGCCTCCAACCCAGCGCTGGATGACGAACTGTGGCACGACATGGCCGCACTGGCCATGTCGCGGATCCGCCGCGACCCGGAGTTGGCCGCACTGCTCGCCGCCACCGCCAGCACTGACGATCAACTGGCCTGCGTTGTGCACGAGTTCATGCCACTGGCCGAAGACGACGAGCTCTTGATGAGGGCCCTGCTGTCCGAACGCGCACCGAAGCGACCGCTACCGGCCTCGGCGGCGCTCCCCGTCGCCCGCTTGATCGCCGACCACACCGCGCCCGGCAACGACAGCTGGGACCAGGACGACCTGCTGGAGCGCCTGATCCTTGCGCTCGGCGATGACCCCGTCTCCCGCCGCCTGGGCCGTCGGATCATCGATGACTGCCCGGTCTGGCCAGCCCTGGAGTACGTGGCCTTGCATCCGCACCTGTCCGCCCGCGAGGCCCACGCCCAGCTCACCCGGTGGGGGCGCGACGCCTACGACCCCAACGCACGCCTGACCACCGAGGCCGTCTACGACCAGCACCCAGACCTCTACCGCCGGGCGCTGTCCTCCCTGGACCAGGAGACCCCCTCCGCCATCGAACTGGCCGCACTGAGCTTCGCCGGCGTCAACCACCCTCTGATCGCGGCCGAGTTCACATTCAGCCCGGAGCAACCGCACCTGATTCCGGCGCGCCTGCTCGCCCTGGCCAATCCGAGCGCGAACGCGGCCACCCTCGCCGCCGCCGGGCGCAGCGCCGATCCGGACGTTGCGGCGTGGGCTGCATGGAGGACCTCCATGGCCCCCGACGCGGTCGCCGACTGGTCCACCCCGGCGGACCAGGACATCCACCGATGGCTGCTGGGCACACTCGACGGAACCTTCGCACGCGACTTGGCCAAGCGCCTGCCTCTGCACGGAGAGGTCCGCGAGATCTGCGAGATGCGGAGCATGAACCTCACCATGCTGCAGGGCGAGCACTGGGGCGCGAACCCGCGCGTCCACCAGCGCATCGGTGAACTCCTGGCCAACCCGCACCTGTCGAGCGAGTCCGCCACCACCCTGCTGGAGGAAATCCCGGGTCTCTACCACCACCGCTGCACCCATCTGCTTCCCGCCCTGACGGGCTCGATCCAGGCCCTGCAGAACCGCACCGGAGCCAACGGCCACGAACTCGCCGGGATGCTGGACCTGCCTGAGATGTCCCGCCTGGCGCTGCCCCTGGACGAGATCCGGTCCGCGCCGCAGGGGGAGCAGACCTTCTGGTGCCACAATCTGGGGCGCGTCCTCGCAGCCCAGGGGGCATCCCCTCGACAGTGGCAGCAGACGCTCGCACGCCTTGACGAGGCACCCGGTACCAGCACCGGCAACGACCTGCTGAGCGAACTCTCACCCATCTCGGCCCTGGAGACGGCCGCAGCCGCCGTGGCGCAGCGCTGGCAGGAGACCCAGGCGCGTCTCGGCGGCGCCGACGAAGCCGCTGCGGCACTGCGACACCCGCCGCCCCTGACCATAGAGGACGTCGCCTCTGCGGCCGCCGCAGCTCGCCACGCACGCGGAGCCGACACCGCCGACCAGCCGGCCGCTGCGGGCTGGGGCACCGGCTTCGACATCCGTGCCGCCGCCGCCCGACAGCAGCAGCAGGCACCCGTACGCTGGCGCCCCGCCCCGGGCAGGCCCCGGTGACACGGCACCACCGCCGACCGCAACTGGCCGCTGCCCATCGGCAGACCAGCGCCGGGCCCCGCAGCTCCGCGTCTCGGCCCGCAACCTCAGCGGGCCCCAACCCTGGGGTGCACCGCGACGCCCGTCCACCAAGCCGGTGCCTACGGCCGCCACCTGTACGCGGGGCACCTCCCGCTCCCGCCGCAGCCGCGTCGACCCGCACCGCACGTCACCTTGACCACTGGACCCCCGCAACTGGAAGTGGCATGCGATGAGCACCCCACCAGGCCCCCTGTACGCCGTCAGCACCCACCGCATCCCCGGCAGCCGCGTCGAAAGCGAGCCCCTGCGCACCACGCGCGACCCCGTCATCGCCGCCTGGTGGTTCTTCCGCTGGGACCGGCCCCGGCTCTCGGCTGCCCTCCACACCGGCCACGACGACCAGGTCACCGCCAGCACCGCCGACGAACTGCTCACCAGCGCCTACCGTGAACTGGCCTGCCTGGACGACGCCCCAGCCCCCGCCGACCCCCTCGGCAACGGCCTGCTCAACCTCCTGGAGACGGCGCAAGTGGCCTGGCTCACCCGCCATGTGACTACGCGAGACCCAGGAGCCGTCGTTATCGACCCCGACCAGATCGACATCCGCGACTGGCGCCGCGCCGGGCGCCAGTGGGCCTCCGTCGTCGGGGCCCCGCCCCGGCGCTCTGTCACCGAAGCGCTGGCCGCGGCCCTGCCGATGCACGGCACCATCGCCACCACCGCGATGGATCAGGCCGGCGAGGAACTCCTCGCCCTGACCGAGGTCGTCGACGAACTGGCCGCCCACTCCGCCCACGACCCGCAAATCCTGCGCGAGGTGGCCAGCGCCCTGCTGGCCGCCAATCCCCACCACGGCGCGGGGAGCGCCACCGCGGCATTCGAATGGTGCCTGGACCGCATCATCGACACCGACCCCCGCATCACACCGCTGCTCACCGAGTTCACCGACCGGCCGGCCGTCGCACAGTGGATCCGCGAACAGGTCCGTGCGCGCATGGGGTGGGACTACCTCCTGAACCCGCCGCCGGGGCAGGCGCACCGGATACCGCAGCCCCTCGAAGAGGTGAGGACCCGCGCCCGCCGCGTGCACGATGCGGAACTGACCGCACCCGGCCTCGCCCTGTCCGACGCCCAGGCCGCCGCGCGCTGGCGCGCACGCATTCCTACGGCCCGCTTCGACGCCGACACCCACCACCAGGCCCTGACCGCCACGTTGAACCGGCAGGTCCTTGGCCCCGACGCGGACCTGTTCGCACCCTTGACCGGGTCAGTGCGACCCGCCAGCTTCGCCGCCGCGGAGGCGATCGCCTCCCGCCTGGACCGCCGGCATGCCCTGCTGGGCCACCTGGACCATCTCGCGGACCTGCGCGCCAGCGCCCCCTTCCTGCCCGTCCTCGGCCCCTACATCAGACAGGCCCAGACCAGCGCCGCCGAAGCTGTCCCGCGCCTGAGCGGACGCGGGTTCGCCCTGGGCGGCCTGGGCGACGAACTCCTCGACAGCCGACGCCTGGAGCCGCAGGACATCCAGGCCGCCGCCGCCCGCATCCTGGCTCCCCAGCGGGAACTGCCCGAGTTCACCAACAGCGAGCAGCGCGCCCAAGCCCGCGCCGGCACCCAGCAGGCTGCCGGCGACTACATCGAGCTCTCGCGCGAGGCCGAGCGGACCCGCCGTGCCCTGGCCGTCGTGACCCCTGAGCTGACCGCTTCCGCAACCGCCCCGGACCTCACCCCAGGCCAGGAACAGACCGCCCGCACCCGAGACGCCCACCGCGAGCGCTACCCCCTGGCCCGCCAGCAACCCAGCGAACCCGATCCCGGCTCCATCCCAGGCCCGCGAACCGCCCAGTGGCAGGACACCCGCCGCCTTCTCGCCGACATACCCGCCGCACTGCCACCCCGCCAGTACCCAGACCCAGACCCTGCCCCGCCGGCACCCGCCACCCAACGGACCCAGGCATCACGTATCCAGCAGCACCGCACCGCGCCAGGCCGCCCCGACACACCCCCGGGCCTGCGCCCCTGACCGAGCGCTCCGCTGCGCCCACCCCTCGCAGGTGCCCGCCTACCAGCGTGCGCAAGGAATCCTCCCGGCGGACAGGCGGACACCGTCTCCACTCCCTCTCCCGCACCCCTCCTGCCCCCGCACAGACCTCGCCACAGCACTGAGCGGAGCTATACACGATGAGCACCCCGGCCCTCCCGCGCCCCCGCTACGCGGTGGACGCCTATTCCCTGAACGGACTACCCGACCAGCCGCTGCGCACCTTCCGCGATCCCGCCCACGCGGCCGTCTGGTTCTTCCGCCTGGACCGCCCGCAGACACCGGCCAGCGTGCACATCGAAGCCGACGGACAGGCACAGCCCGCCTCACCGGGCATCCTGCTGACCCACGCGTACCGCAGCCTGGGATGCCTGGACGATGCCCGGCCACCGGTCGAGCCGCGCCGCCGCGCCCTGCTCGACGTCCTGGAGTCCGCCCAGGTCAACTGGTTCAAGCATCAGTTGACCCACCAATCGGCAGGCCACCTGGCAGGCATCAAGGACATCGGCGTCCGGGACTGGCGCCGGGCCGGACACCACTGGGGCAGTCTGATCGGCTCCGCTCCGCGCTCCGACCTCGCGGCCCGGCTGGGTGCCGCGTTCGGCCCCGGCGCACCCCGGCTGGCGGTCGGCATCCTGAACGAGGCCGTCGAGGACGTCCGCTCGCTGACAGCAGTCGTAGACGAACTGGCCACCCAGCCCGCTCACGATCCCGCGATCCTGCGGATGATCGCCGGGGACCTACAGCACACCCTTGCCTGGTACGGCGCCGGCACCGGTGCCGTCGGCGCTGCGCTCGAGTGGTGTCTGGACCGGCTGATGGACCTCGACTCGCGTACCGCGTCCCTGATCGCGGAGTTCTCGGACCGGCCCGCGGCCGCCCAGCAGATCCGGGAGGAAGCGCGGCGGCATCTGAGCAGCGACACCCTCCTGGACACCGCCGTCCCCCGCCAGGGAGCACCGGGCCTCCTGGAACCGGCGGCCACTGGGATCCGTGCGACACCCGACCCGGAGCTTCCCGCCTTCGATCGCCCCCTGTCCGACGCGCAGGCCGCGACCCGGTGGCGGGAGCGCGTGCCCCAAGCGCAGGCCGAAGCGGACACCCACCAGGCGCTGCTGGCCACGGCGCTGCGCTCCACGCTCCTTGGCACGGACATAGACCTGCTTCCGTTCTTCCCCGACTGGAAGGATCAGCCGCTGAAAGCCGCCGAGGAGGTGGCGGCCCGCACGGACCGCCGCCACGCGATGCTCGGCCACCTGGACCACCTCGCCGACCTGCGCGGCGGCGCCCAGACCAGCCGCGACCTGGAACCCTACCTGCGCCAGGCCGAGCAGGACGCGGCCACCGCCATCGCGCGCCTGGCCGGTCATGACCTCGATCCCGCGGCACTGCGGGCTCAGCTGCTCAACGAGAACGACCATCCGCGGCAGCAGGCCACCCCCCGCGACCCTCGTCCCCAGGTTGGTCCCGCAGCCACCGGCGCTGAGCCAGCGCCCGAGAGCGCCGGGCCCCGCGCGATCCACGGCGATGCGCCGCTCTCGATCCAGCGCACCCTGCTGGTCCTCGACCAGCTGACCGACGTCCTGGCCGCCGCACCCGCCGACCCGCTCCCGTCCTGGCCCCGCGCGCAGGCGACCCGCAACCACGCCGCGCACGCCGACCGCTATCCCCATGCCCCCACCCCCTCCCGACCAGCCCCGGCCGGCAGCGAACCCGGACCGCGCACCGCCGAGTGGCAGCGAGTCCGGACCCTCCTGCTACGGCTCACCCCTGCGGCGCTGCCGCCGCGGGCTGCACCCGCGCCGGCGCCGACAGCCGCCCGCCCAAAGCCGTCCCGGACATCCCCGGCCCGACCACTGCGCACACAACCGCCTGACACCCAGACGCACGGGCTACGCCCCTGACCCGCTGAGAGGACACTGTGGCCGACAAGACCGCCGTTGAGATGCTGCTGGCCCACCGCGCGATCCCCGTCGAGGTCCAGCGGACCCTGTACCACCAGGCCCCGGCCTACGCAGCCGCGCTGCGGGCCAACCCCCGGCTGGACCCAGAACTCTGGTACACGGCCACCGACGCCGCGCTGACGCGGCCGACCCCGGCCGACCTGATCACCCTGCTCGACGGCGCCCAGACCGGCTGGCAGCACGCCACCTTGATCCACCGAGGGCTGCCCGCCTTCCCCGACAGCCGCGACCTGCGCATGGCCCTGCTGACCCAAGGGGCTTCCCGCCGCACGCTGCCAGCAGCCGTCACGGTGGCTCTGAGCGTGTGGGCCCGCACATCACTGGCGCAAGGCGACCGTGAGCCCATCGAGGCGCTGTTGGCGGCCGTGGACCTGGACCCGCTGTCGCGGACGCTGGGCGAGACCCTGCTGCCGCACTGCACCTCGGACGCGGCGCTGGAGTACCTGGCCCGCTCCCCGCACCTGTCCGACGCCCTGGTCCGCGACACCCTCCAGAGCCTGGACCGCAGCCCCTGGTCCCCCGACAGCCGACGGCTGACGGCCGCCGCCCTGCACCGCAGGCCCACCCTGTACGACAGAGCCTTCGCCGAGCGCACCTCGACCGGGCCCCGCTTCACCGACGGCGACCGCCGAATGATCGCGGCCGCCGCAGGCAGCACAGCCGCGGCCAACCACCCGGGCTGGTCCGCGATACTGGCCGCCGCCCCCGCCGGTGCACCCGACCCGTGGGTGCGCGAGCGCCTGCTGCTGCTGGCCAACCCGCACACCGACACCGCCACGATCGCCCTGGCCGCGCAAAGCCAGGACCCCGACGTGGCCGAGTGGCACCAGTGGCGCACCCGGACCCACCCCGGTGCCGTCACCGACTGGAGCACCCCGCAGAGCCCAGAGGTCCACCGGTGGCTGGCCGACACCCTCACCGGTACGCACGCCGCGAAGATGTTCCGGGCCCACCCGGCCACCGGCACAGTCCAGGGACAGCAGCACCAGGTAGCCGCCCTGCCGCCGACGATGCTGGAGCCCGGCTGGCACGACCGCCTGGCCGAGCTGCTCAACAACGCGAGCCTGGCGCCGCACGACGTCGGCCAACTGCTGGCCACCTTGGCACCTGGCCAGCTCTACAACGACCGGCCGCACCTGTTCCCCGACCTGGCCCCCGCGATCGAGGCCCACCTGGCGCGCACCGAGACCCCCCCGCCGGCCGCATTGTCCCGGGCCCTTCAACACCCGCACCAGCCCACGCTCGCCCAGCCGTTCGCCGAGGTCCTGTACCGGCCCCACGCACAGCAGATGTGGTGCGACCACCTCGCCCAGGCCCTGATCGACGAGGGCGCATCGGCGCAGCGCTGGTCCCAGGTCCTGGACGGACTCGACCAGCCGGGCTGGTTCACCGGCCAGGACCTGGTGGACAGCACCCGGCCCCGCCTGACCGCGCAGGCCATCGCCGCGGCCTCCCAGGCCGCCCGGGCCGCCCGGGCCGCCCGGGCCCAGCGTCCCCCGGCTCCCGAAACCGCTCCGGGAGCCGCCGACAGCCCCTACCAGCGGACGCAGGGCATCGTGCCCGGCGGCCACAGCGTCCACCGGGTCACCCGCTCCGCGGTCCCCGCGGTCCGGATCTGAACGCCACCGCCCACCTTCCAGTGCCCTTACCATGCAACGGAGTTACCCCCATGGCCGACCAGCCCGTAGCCACACGCCTGTACGCGATCAACGCCACCGCCGCCGACTCCCGCACCCAGGTCCAGGACCCTGTGACCACCTCCGATGCGGTTCTTGCCGCCTGCGCCTTCCTGGACGCCAGCGCTGTAGGGGTCCTGGTCCAGCTCCACAGCCGCGGCATCGGCAACTGGACCCCCTACCAGCCCGGAGTGCTCCTGCGCGGCGTGCAGTTGACGGCCGGCGTCCACGAGCAGGGCGACCCCTACCCGCCGGTACTCCAGGCGGTGGAGGCCGCTCAGGCCCGCTGGCTGCTGCGCCGCCTGGACCCCTACCCCCAGACGCTGCGCAAACTGGAGCAGGACGCCCGACTGCCTCCTGCCGGGCCACCGGCGCACCCCTCCTCAGCCGCGATCGCCCGGGCCGCTCAGGCCTGGGCCAGCCTGTTCGCCATCCCCCTGAGCGCGGGAGTGCTCGCCCGGGTGGCCACCGGTCTGGCTCCCGTCCCTGGGCTGGTCCGCCAGCTCGACCATGAGGTCGCCGTCACGCTCAACGTCCTGGGTGCCGTCGGCCGGCCACTCACGGACCCGACCGCTGAGCGCCGCAGCATCGCGTCCCTGTGGCAGATCCTGCACGGGATCGACGGCGTCGCAGCCGGGCGGGCCACCGCCGCAACCGAATGGCTCAACCAGCGCCAACTCGCCCTGCACCCGCGCACCGCCGCAATGCTCCAGGTGCGCCCCGACCTGGCCGAACCGCTCCTGGCACAGGCAGCCCAGCACCTGGACCCGCGCCTGCTGCACACCGGAGCCAACCGAGTCAACATCTCCTCCGCCGAGGCAGCCCTGCAGTGGAGCCGCTTCGAACGCGTGGGCCGCCTGCTGATCGGCAACACCACCCCCGGCGACCGCGCGGCAACCGCCCCCGAACCCGCGGCCACCGACCAGGCGCCCCTGCACGAGGCGGCCGACCGGTGGCGCCAGCGCGTCCCGGCTGCCGCGGCCGCCGCACACGAACGGCAGCACGCCGCCGCCACCGCCTGGCGCGCCAGCCAGCAGGCCGACAACTTCCCCAGCCTGGCAGTCGATCCGCTCAGCGCCTCGTCACTGCGCTGGACCAGCCTGCAGGCCGACCGGCGCGACGCCGCACTGGACGCGCTGGCCCGCTACGCCGACGCCCAGGACACCCGCACGTCCGCCGAACTCCACTACACCCCGCCCGGCCCGCGGCCCGGCCGGGACCGCCCCGCGCTGGCCGACTACCTCGCCGCCGCCCACCGCGCGCAGCTCAGCACCACCGTCCCCGGCAGCCAGCCGCCGCGCGAGACCTTGGACATACTGGCGCACCACGCCCGCAACGCCCTGGCGCAGGCAGCGCCCCCGCGGCCCGCCACCTTGGACCGGGACCAGAACCGCGACCTCGGTGAACAGGCTGCGGAAGACATCGCCGCCGCACTCCAGCAGCCCACCCACCTCCCGGCCCCCAGTGCCGCACCGACCAGCGACCCGCAACCCTGGGACGCCTTCCAGCCCGTCAAGCACCCCGACCCGACCCGGCCCCGGGGACCGGCCGGCGACCCGGACCCGCACGGCACAGCCTTCCAGGTGCGCCGCGCCCTCGCCGCCATCCCCGCCGTCGTCGCCGCACCCCCGGCCCGGCCCCCGGCTCCGCCCGACACGGCACAGCAAAGCGCGCAGCACGCCCGCGCCCTGTACGCCGACCGCTACCCGACGGCCGTCCCCGGCCCGGCCGCAGAGGCACAACCGACACCCGCGGGCGTCACCGCCAGCGCGACACTCCAGCAGCGCCCGGGCCGCCTCCAACCGGCCGCCCAGCAACCGCGCCCGCATACGGTCCGCTGACCATGACCCCCAGGGAAACCCCCATCCCCCATGACCGCAGTCGGGTCCATGAGCCCCCGAGCCCGATGGCGCCGCCGTGCCCCGGACGCCACGGCCACGCCCGCACCCCCGCCCGGCCGACCGCCCCGACCCCGGCCGACCAGCGGGGCCCTGACCGTTCCGACACCGAAGAAGGAGAACCCCTGTGACCACGCCGAATTCCCTGGCGGGCCCGCCGCTGTATGCCGTGACCCCCGTCTACACCCCCGCCGACCTGGGCAGCCCGCTGTACACCCGCACCACACCCGACGTCATACGGGCCGTGCAGTGGTACCTGGACGCCGACCACCCCGGCAGCACCCAGGCCACCTTGTACCGGTCTGCACCGGACGCGACATGGTCACCAGCCGAGCCCCGGCAGTTGCTCCAGGACGCCTACCACGCGCTGGATCGACCCGCCGACCCCACGGTCCCATCGGCCGAGTGGGGTCAGTCCCTGGACCTGGTGCGCCGCCTGTTGGTCCACTCCCAGGCGATGTGGCTCGACGCCCGGCTGCGCCCCGAGGTGGAGGGGTACGCCACCGTCGCGGATGTGCCGTATGCCAGTTCGTGGGACTCTGCGGGAGCGGCGTGGGCGGTGGTGTGGGGCCCGGCCCGGCCCGATGTCCTTCGCTACCTGGTCAGCCGCTACCCGGCCCCGCAGGACGAGGGGGTGGAGCGATTCGGGCAGGCCGTCCAGGACACGCTGCGCATCCTGGCGCCGCTCCAGGACAACGACCTGGACAGTACGGACCTGTCCACTGCTCTCGCCGCCGGCAATGCCTTGTACACCGCCGCTCACAATGTCGAGGGCCGTGCGGCGGCACGTCTGCTGGACGCCGCCTCGGCACGCTACCTGGACCGGGCCCTGGACCTGGACCCACGCTCAGCCCCGGTCCTGTCCGCGCTGGCCGATCGGCCCCAGCAGGCGCAGGCCGTGCGTGCCGCCGCGCACAAGCACCTCAGAGTCTTCTTCCTGTACCCTCCCGAGTCCAACTATCCCGATCAGCACGAGCTCCGAGAACAGGCATGGGTCCGCTTCGAGCAAGAGGCGCAGCAGATCACCGCAGGCGGCGCCGGCGTCCCGCAACTCGCAGACGTGCCCATGCTTTCCGCCGCAGAGCCACCGAAGAGCCGCGATCTCACCGACCTGGAGGCAGCCACCGTCTGGCGCTCCGCCGACCCGGCTGCCGACCGCGAGGCCCAGCAGGCCCACGAACGAGCAGAGCTGGTCGAGCTGCCCCTGTATGTGTGGCGTGCGCAGTCGTCCGACCCGCAGTTCATCGACCACCCCCGGGCGGGCGATGTCCTACGGGCACTGGGTGATGCCCAGTCGCAGGCCTACCGCCTGGACGATCTGCACGCGGCACTGGGTCACCTCCTGGTCCTGGCCGAGGTGACCGACGCTGCGGCGGCGGCCACCCAGCAGGTGCAGGACGAGGCCGTCCTGGACCTGGATGTGATGAACGCCATCGTTGGCCCGCAGGAGGACCCGTCCTGGCTCACCGCCCAGTGGCAGGAGCAGGCCGCGGACACGCTCACCCGGGTACAAGCCACGGTCGTGGCCCAGCAGTCACTCACCCGCGCCGCCCTGGACCGCACCAGGGCGTTGTCGCGTTACAGCCCCACCTCGTCGGCCGCGGCCAGTGACAAGCTCCTGGCCGCGCTCGGCGCCGACGAGACAGCCGTAGTCGCGTCCCTCGAAGCACTGCAGACGGCGCAGAGCACGGTCACGCGCCTACGCGAACAGCTGAGCCGACAGCGCGCCAACGGACTCGGCCAAGGCCAGACTCCACTGCTGCAACAGATCACCGCCGCCGAGGAAGCGATGCGTGAGCAGAAAATCCGGCACCGGGCGGTCGAGCACACGGCCAGCACCGCCGCACGCGCCCTGGCCACCATCGGCGGGGCCGCTGCCGCGCCCCTGGCCCCGGGCGGGGACGACTACGGCGATCAACTCCTGGACGACTACGCCCGCGACCTGAGTGCTATCCGCTACTCGGTACCGGACGGTCCCCGGGCGAGCACCGCCCCTGCGGTTCGCTCGCCGCTCAGCACCGAGCAGGAAGCCCGTCTCGCGCAGTGGAGCACCGCACGCTCCCAACGCATGAACCCCATCCTCACCTTCGAGGAAATCACCTCCATCGCCGCAGGCAAGCCCCGGCCCGCACACCCCCAGCAAACCCGGCTGCCCAACGCACGAACATCCGGGCCACGGCCCGGATTGGCACCCTGATCGACCGCACGCGGGCATGCCCCGGTCAGCCTGCGACTCGACTCGACCGGGGACGGCGTGTCCTTCCCGCGCAGCGCCCCGGCTGCAGCAGCGTAGTGCGGCCTGCGCCATACGCACGCAGGCCGTCGCCCCAGTGAGGGTGCCGGAATCCATCTCGCGGTTGGCCATGGGCAGATATAGGACCCACATGATCCGCCATCAGCCAGGTGATCCGTCTTGCGACTGAGGGCGGCACGGTCGCTGTCGGCCATGCTGGCACTGCGTCCGTATTTGCGCGATCAGGCAGACGCGACGGCTATCGCGGGTAGATTCGTTCCTGTGCAGCCCCGAGGGACGCAGAGAACAGCCCCGGCAAGGAGGCCGACAGTGACCGTGCAGACGATCCACGAGCACGACCCCCGTGTCCCGCCGATTCCACGAAACCAGCAGTGCATCGGCGACGCGCTCCCGGCGCGCCGGCGGATGCAGTTCCTCTCGGAGGTGGCCCAGGCGGAGGAGGGCCAAGAGATCAACGATGTCCTCCACAAGTGGTGGATCGAAGCGATGGCCTACGTAGTGGACCCGGACCGTGGCCGGACTCTGGCCACGGCTCCCGCAGAACGACTCCTCCACACCCTGGACGATGTCTTCGGAGCAGCTGGATGACAGCGCCGGGGACTCCAGGTGCCTGGAGCGTTCTGATCACCCCGCAGGTGCGGACCGTGCTGGACGCCATGATCGACAGCGGCGAAGCCGGTCTGCACCGTGGCCTGGGGAACTACCTCCGCGCCCTGGGCCTGGAAGCAGAGGCCGCGATCAAAGCCGGGAAGAGGCTGCCCGGCATCCGCATGCCGGACTCCGTCCAGGGCAACCAGGCATACAGCGTCGACGTCCCCCATGAAGGGGTCTTCCTCACCTACGAGGTCGTCGCTGCCGCCCAAGCGTTCCACATCACCACCATGATCTGGACCGGCTGACAGGCACCGTCCGACCTCGGAACCCGGTGACGGCACTACGGCAGCCTGCTGCTCGACCGGACTGAGGACCACTCGGAGCTCGCCCCGCCTCCAGAACCCTGGAGCGCTCCGCAGGGCCGCAGGTATGCCTGGCTGCGCCCGGCTACTCCGCGGATCTGCTCGGCCCATGTACGGGTACGGCAGACGGCGACGCTAGAGCCCCTCCCTGTCCTGCCGCCGAAGGCCAGTAGCGCGACGGAGGAGCACCGTGGCAGCGGTCGCCGCCACGGCTCCACTCAGCAGCCACACCGGAACCCAGGACGCGGGCACCGCCGTCACGCTGGCGTCCGCGCCGAAGTACAACAGCAGAACCGGGAGCGCACTGAGCGCTGAGCCGGTGAAGACGGTCATAAGCGCGGCATCACCGCGCTGCCGACCGTACCCGTGATGCCACCCTCGTACCGCGGTCCATCCGGTAGCCGCGCCAACTACCATAGGCCACCACAGAGTTGTCGCTACCGGAAGTACCACCGCCGCCACAGTTTCTCTCATCGCCCCATCCTTGCAGCCGCCACCGACAAAGCCGTTGCTCGCGGGGGGAGCGGGGCGACGACTCCGCCGATCAGCGCGCGCAGGCGATGCAGGCCCACAGGGCCAACGCCCCGGGTGACAGGGCACAGTTGTTGCTGCCCTGTCACCGTGAGGGCCAAGAGCGGAGCTGGCCTGGGCGCCGCCCGCAGTCAGGACTGCTCGGCGCTCTCCTGCCCGGAAACCGCCGACGTCGCGGACGTGCCGGCCCGGTAGAAGACCGCCTTGCCTTGAGTCGACTTCTCCGCATCCCCGCGCTCGACGAGGGTGGCTGCCGCAGCCCGGGTCTTGTTGACAGTCGACGGATCGGGGCTCTGACCGAACAGGGCTTCTGCGATCTCTCGCGCGGTCTGAGGGCCGGACTGCCCCCGCAGGTAGGTCAGCACGCGCAGTGACAGGGACTGCGAGTCAACCGACGGCGCAGGCGCATCGGCTGTCGGGGCCGACTGCTTGCGTGAGCGACGAGGCGGCTTCGGGGCTTCTTCCTTGGCGGTGGACGGCTTCCGCCGCTGCTTGGGTGGCACGGCCGCAGGCGGCACCTCATCCACTGGCACGGTAGCCGCGACGTCGGGTGCCGTGCGTGCCTTTGGCACGGTGCCCAGCGTGCTCGCGCCGGCGCCAACGTTCGTCAGCAAGTTCCTCAGGAACTCTTCGGCCTCCATCAGACCCGGGAGTTCAGACTGAATCTCGTCAATCCGCAACCGGATCACAGCCAGTTTGCTCTCGATGTCCTGCGTGTACGCGGCGGTGAGGCCGCTCGCGCTTAGATCCGCCGTGGTGGTGGTCATATTTGTCCGCCTCTCGTTGCCAGACCCGTGGGGTCTATAGCTCCGCAGATCATAGAGCGGCAACTGATCACTCATCAGGGGAATGCCATCGAATACCCAAAACGAGGACTCCGCAGCCACTGACTTGCTCGGCAGGCGGTGAGTTGGACCCCGCGGCTCCAGCGGGCGACCCAGGACCTTCAGGGAAGGGTCGAATGTCGACCGTTGCTTCTCACCCTGACGCGAATCCGCGTGCATCGCTGACAGCATGTCGCACCGACCACTGACGTACTCCTCACCGTGCGCCTCAACAGAATTGACACACGGTCAGTTGATTATGCATCGACCCGCGCTCTCCGACCATTGGCACACAAGGGGATTCGGCTCACGGGTCGTCCAGGCCCAGCGAAGCGAGGGCGCAGCGGGCCAGCTCCGGTGTCAGCGGAAGCTGGGCGATGTCCTGGGCGCGGTCAGCGGCGATGTCCCGAACCAGCGGCAGCAGCATCGCGGTGACACCCTGCGGGCGCCGGATGGCCAGCCACCGCACCTCCGCGTCGACACCGCTGTCGCCGTTGGAAGTCAGCAACTGCACGGCCAGGTCCTCCAAGCCGGTGTCGACCCATCCGTCCTGGTCCCACTCCAGGACCGCCGTGGCGATGGCCCGGCCCTCAGCCGGGCTCTGCAGCAGCACGCTGCTGCTCCCCGCCGCGTTCAGCTCCGGTCCGGCGGACCAGCGCTGGTGCGCGGTCCAGTTGGCGATCCGGACCAGCTCGGCACCGGAGGCGGCCAAAGCACTGTCCCAGCCGGCCTCGTAGAGCGACCCGCGCCCGGGCGGGACCTCCCACTCGAACCGGTGGATCCGGTCTCGGGCACCGGCAACCGCCCCGGCCTCCAGAGCGGCCACCAATCGATCGGCCTCCGCTCCGCTCACCCCGGCCCGCGCCAGATGCCAGAACAGCCGGCTCCGTGCGTTCCCGGCGTCGGTCAGCAGCATCCTGATCGCCGCCTCTCCGGCGATGTCCTCGCGCCCGGTCACCATCGCATCCCCCAGCTTGTCCAGCGCGGCCTCACGTCCGCTGCTTCCGCCTGTTGGTCACGCAGGACGACCGGCGTTCCCGTTGCCCTCCTCGTCGATTCGGCTCCAGGGCTGACGACTATGGAATCGCTGAGCGCCCTCAGCGGAGACCACGAGGTCTGCATCCGAGGGAAGAACAATGCCGATGTCAGTCCTACAGGCTCAGCCAGGGGTCCATCGGCGGCCATCCCTCGGTCGCCGCCGCGAAGTCCGGGTGCTGGGACCAGCGCTGTGCCAGTTGGCGGATCCACAGGGCCTCCTCGGCCGCCTGCTGGATCTCGCCACATCCCAGGAACGCCTCTGTCGCACCGTGCGCGTACCACAGCGTCCCCAGGTGCAGGGGGATGCGGCCCGGAGTCTCGCTGAGTTCCTCGGCCAGCCGGGCGTTGGCGAAGGCGTGCAGCCGGGTGACCATCGTGCCCAGTTCGACGCGGTTGCCCGAGGCCGCGACCTCGGCGGCGTACAGGCGCTTCAGCTCCTGATGGCCGGAGGGGTCGAACGAGGCCCCGAGGATGGTGCGCATCTTCTGGTTCCACTGCGGCGAGCGCGGATCCGCGCCCTGCCCTGTCAGGCGGTCCCGGTGCTCGGCGTTGTGCACGGGCGTCCCCTCTCCGTTGATCGGTCAGGCCCATCGTGTCGGCTGCGGCAAGCTGACGCCAGGCCCTGTCCGGCACCGGCGGCCTCCTGCAGACCGGACACCGGTACAGCTCGGTCCGTCGGCACCGGGCTGAGGAACGACCGCCTGCACCATGCCTCGCGAGGAGGTCGGCGGACGCGGCGATGCCTGACCCCGTCCGGCCGGGCTGTCAGGGGTGGCGCAGGCTCAGGGCGCCCCGGGCCACCCGGTAGGCGGCAGGAAGAGGGGCAAGCAGGCGTTCGAGGCTGTCGCCTCCAGCAGTTCGGGCACCGGACATGCGGGCGAGCAACCGGTCGATGCCGCCTTGGACGATTCCGCACCGGCGTCAGAAGTCCAACGACACATGCTCGCTGAGCAGGTAGCCGATGGCGGTGTACCCGAATCCGTGACGGGCGAGCGAGTCGTCCCAGTACAGGCCCCTGTCCTTCTCGTCGTGGTCATAGCGCAGCCGCCGCCAGCGGGTGCACACCGGGTCGGCCGTGTCTTCGAGGTCGTGCCCCAGGCGCTCCAGATGCTCCGCCCACCTGCGCAGAACGTCCCCGTCGGTCTCCCCGGCGCGCCTGGCGAGCAGGTCTTCCACGGCCCGCCGGGGCACCGCGGACGGCTCCATGTGTTGCCCACGGGCCGTGATGTACAGGGCGGTGGCGAGAGCAGCGCTGCCGTCCTCCTGCGAGCCGTCACTGTCGCGATCACCGAACCGATCGGAACGGGTGGCAAGAAGTTCCCGTACGCGGTCCCAGGCCAGGTCCCACTCGACCGGGCCGCCGGTGCCCTGCCAGTCCACCGTCTTCTCAACAATCGTCATACCGGTTTCCATCCTCTGCCGAGACAGGGTTGGGTCATTTACAACAACGACCCAGGATTGACAGGGTGTCCATCAGTTAGGTGATCCGCGCCCGCTCGGGGCCAGCTTGCTCCCTCGGACTCCTACGGCGCTGCCGATTCACCAACTTGGATCATTGCGAGGCCGTGCTCATCTCCCACCAGTGCACCGCCTGCACGGCGATCGAGTATCCCGGCGGCACTACTTGCCGACGGTGGCCCGGATCGTCGCGCACGCCTGCCAAAGCACGCCCCAGACCTCGTCCACCATCGCCGGCGACTGGCCGGAGTGGAGCTGGACGAAGGTGGTGACGGCACCCGGCCGAAGGTGCCAGCACCGGACGAATGCCTGCGCCAGGGGGACGGAGTCGCTGAAGCGGGCCTGCGAAGCCTTGGCGTCGGCGACAGTGACGGGCCGGCCCAGCTCCTCGCCCAGGGCGACGCGTTCCTCAAGGACGTCGTCACCGCGATCCTCAACAAGCAGTGCCAGCAGGGGGACACCTTTGGCGTCCCGGGCCTGGTCCGGGCATTCGGCGTCAAGCAGCTGGGCGAACGTGAACGCGAGGTGGATGTTGCCCAGCCCTCGGTGCTGGGAGTCCAGTTCTCTCAGGACCGGTGATCCAATGGCCCGCGACATCAGCTGGGCGTCGCCCTCGGCGTAGGCGCGAAGCAGGTCCTCGGCGATGGCACGTACGTGATCGGGGGTCGGCATTGCCCTACGGTATCGCCGGATATCGACCTGCCAACGCCGACTGCATCGCGGGCCGCCGCTGCACCGGTCGCTGGGAGTACCGCCCCAGGCGGCAGCGCATGGGGCGGCATGGGGCCGATCCGCCCGCACCTGTACCCCTCTAGTTACCTGGGTTGCCCAGCGAGTTCGGGGATGCGGCGTGGCAGATGATCTGCCCGGCCGCTCGCGTGCGGTGGCGGCGTCGCCGACGACCAGGCTGTCCAGGTCAGTATCCCGCCATGCTCCTCCGCCGGTGATGGCGGTGTGCCGTGCCTGGCGGAGTCGCGAGAGGAGGCTTCTTGACCACGGTCGGGAGAGGTGGTGGTGTAGGGGTCGTGTGACAAGACTCACCCTTCGCATGACCTGCCTTGCCGTCGAGGTATCGCACCTGCTGATGGCGGCTCCGGCGGCCGATCGGTGACCGGTGCCGATCTGCCGCCCGCCGAGGAGCCCCTGGAGTGCAACCCCAACGGCCAGTTCGCGTTCATCGAGTACGGGACCGGTCAGCCGATCGCCCGCACGGTCGCCGACCTGCTCAGCCGGGCGGAGGCCGAGCACGCCACGAGCCGGCGACGTCTGCTGATCGACTGAGCTGCCACGGTACCGCAGGCTGCTCTCACATGGACCGGGCGGCGGCTGGCCGGTCAGCGCGCAGCGCCAGCATCTCGGCAAACATCCCCCCCCGGTTCCTGGGAGAGTTCCTCCCAGGAACCGCACTGCACCACCCGTCCGTCGTGCATGCAGTAGATCCGGTCTGCCACCCGCGTGTTCTCCAAGTTGTGAGTCACCAGGACGACCGCCGCCCCGTCGGCCGCCTGGCGCAGCTGCTGGAACACGGTGTGCTCGCCGCGCGGGTCCATGTCGGACGTCGGCTCGTCCAGCACCAGCAGCCCGCGCCCGCGGTGCAGGGCGCGGGCCAGCGCGATGCGCTGCCACTGGCCCGACGACAGCGCCTGCCCTCCCCACATCTCCTTGGCCAAAAGTGTGTCCAGGCCCGACCGCAGCCGGGCGAACACCTTGTCCGCGCCACTGGCCGCCGCCGCCCGCCGCACCGCCTCGTCCCCGTCCTCGCGCGGCTGTCCCAGCGTGATGTTCTCCCGCACGGTCATCGGCCAACGCGCGAACTCCTGCGGCACCACGCCGCACAGCTTCCACAGCGCCTTGGCGTCGTACTCGCCCACATCGACGCCGTCCCACCGGGCCGCACCGCCCGTCGGCAGGTTCAACCCGCACAGCAGCTTCAACAACGTCGACTTGCCCGACCCGTTCTCGCCCACCACCGCGACCACTTCACCGGCACGCACCTCGAAATCCACCCCGCGCAGGGTGTCCTCCTGCGCACCGGGATACCGGAACACCACCTGCTCCAGGCTGATCCGGCCCGGCCGCCGCGGCACACGGTTGCCGCGCGTGCGGTCCACTCGCTGCGCCTCGGCCTGCTCGACGAACCGCTCCCAGTCGTCCAGGTAGAAGCCGCTGAGCAGCATCGCGCTCCCGTAGCTGATCAGGCCCTGCAGCGCGAGGCCGGCTTCGCGCAGCGCCACCACCGCCGTCCCGGCCTGGGCTGTGCCGATCCGGCCTGTGGCCAGCAGCCACAGCAGCGCCGACCACAGCACCGCGGAACCCGCACCCGACGCCAGCGACCCGACCAGGCCCACCTTCAGGCGCGCGGTCGCCGCCTTGCCGGTCGTCGCTCGCACCCGCAGCCCGGCCCGCCGGTACTGGTCGAGCAGCACCGGGGCCACGGTGTCGGTGCGGACCTGGTCCGCCTGGTCAGGCCCCACCAGCCACCACCTCAGCACATACAGCACCCGCCGGTCGCGGCCCATGTCCGCCATCGAGGTGTAGGTGATCCGCTCCGCCCGCAGCGCCGCCCACGCCCTGGGCACCGCGCCCGCCGCCAGCAGCACCAGCAGCAGCGGATACAAGGACCCCACCACGGCGGCCGCCGCCGCCAAGCTCGCCCCGGCCGACACCAGGAACTGCGCCTGCCCCAGCGCCGCCTGCGCCTCCTCCACCCCGCGCTCCGCCTGCTCGTACCGCTCCGCGAACCCGGGATCGTCGTAGAAGGCCTTCTCGGTGTCCGCCCCGGTGTGCATCAGCCGCAGACCGGCCTCCTGGTAGATCCTCGGCTCCAGCCGCTGCACCAGTGCCGCGATCACCAGCCCCAGCAGCGCCCGCAGCCCTGCCGCACTGGCCAGCACCAGTACCGACGGCACCGCCCGCGAGACCCGCGCGGGGTCAGAGGCCGCCGCGACCACCGCGGCGAACGCCGACGTCGTCGCCAGCAGGCCCAGCGCCGCCAACAGGCCGGACGCCACCTGGGACGCCAGCAGCGCCAGGGTCCCGCGCCGGTCCACCCGCCACGCCAGCACGAACACCCGTCCCACCAGGTGCGGCAGCCGCCGCCGCATCTGCGCCGACGTGATCCCCGCGACCGCATCGGCCCGATCCGCCGTCGGATGCACGAATTGCAGCTCCTCGGACTGCGGGCTACCCGCCGTCCGCGTACCGTCTGCCTCGTCCACCGTGCCTCCTTGGATACGACCCCGCACGCGCCGCCGACCTCGATCCCGCGCCCACTGATGCCCAGTCACCAACCATACGGACCGCGCCGATCGCGGGGGCCGGACTCGATAGTGAAGGGGAGCGATCCGGCAGCGGTTCAATTCACCTATCAGTCGGCCGCCAAAGGGCAGTATTGGCTGGCCGAATCGCGCCGAGTCGGGTCGGTGTGCTGTGCGCGGAAGTCCACCTCTCACCCGTAGGCCGGGGCAGTGGGGAAGGGGAGAAGGGCGTCCTGGCCGGCGCCCCGGCCAAATTCGACTGGTGCTGCACGGCGATGGCACCGCGACGGGGTCGCCGTCCACACTCGGACGCTGTCTGTCGACCCGGATCCCTGGTGTTCTGCCTGCCTGCCGCTATGCGGACGCATCCTCGGGCGCAGCACCCACCGCGCAGGGACAAGGCTATCGGCGCACCAGTTGCTGCGGCTGCTTCATCGGGCCGGGGCCGGTCAGCGCGCTCCCGCGAAGCGGTGTTCCACGAAGTCCGCCCAGACCCGGGCCGCCTGCGCCACGTGCCCGGCCCCGGGGGTGCGCTCGTCCGCGAGGTCCTGCCATCGGCGGGCCTCGGCCCGGGTGGTCACGGCCAGGGCCCTGGGGTCCGCCCCGGCGAAGGCGGGTACCCGGCCGACCCACTTCCACGCTTGTCCGGGAGTATGACCGGCTGCGGCCAGGCGGTGCCCCCACAGGCACGCGTCCGCCCATGCGGGCCCCGTGCTCGCCCACGCCCAGTCCACCAGGCGGGCCCGGCCACCGCTGACCACGACGTTGACCGACGCCGGGTCCGTGTGCAGGAGCCTGTTCCCGTCGAACAGGTCGCGGTCGCCGGTGGAGCACCAGTAGCCCCAGCGGTCCCATGCCGTCGGCAAGTCCAGTGCGGGCGCCGGCCAGGATGCCAGCTCGGCCAGGGTCGCCGCGACGAGCGGGAGGTCGGGTGAGCCGGGGGCGTACTCGGCCAAGGGGCCCTGGAGGCCCTCGAACGCAAGGAGGTACCAGCCGAGGGCCCGCAGCGACCACAGGACGCGCGGCGCGCTGGGCGGCAGGCAGGGGCTGACGGCCTGCTCCATGGCCAGCTCGTCGACGAGCGTCCAGTCCCGTCCCCACCACGAGTCGCCGGTGCCGCGTTCTCCCGGGATACCGGCCGGGTTCGGGTCGCGCTGGCCTTTCACGAACACCGCCCTGCTGGCGTGACCGGTCAGGAGCGTCGCGATGCCGCAGCTCGAAGCGTCCTGTGCGTCCGTCACCGCGTACGGCCCGCCCAGCCGCTGCCCGACTGCGTCCCGAAGAGGGGCGGGGAGCTCGGCCCACTGGATCCGGTCGTCCGTCATGGCTTGGGCGGGTTGGGTGGAAACGGCGGATTCTTGTCCGGGGTCACCGGCCCAGGAGGGCGGGGTGCAGGCGTCGGTGTCTTCGGGCCGGGCGGCGGCTTCTTCGCCTCGACCGTCATGGGGTCCTCCCTCGTCGTCCGCTGACTGCTCTTCTGTCGCCACCGACGCTAGCCGTCCGCGTGGGTGGCAGTCCCTGGAACACCCGAACTGATGAAGGCCGGGCCATCGGCCTCCAACGGGGCGCGAGTGCGTCGCGGTCAGACGCACTCTGTGGCCTGGCCAGGTTCAGGGTCTCCCAGCTGGTCGGGGGCTGGTTCGGGCAGGGGCCAGCGGTGGCGGTCGCGCTTGCCGGCCAGGGCGTCCAGCAGGACGTCCTCGGACATCCGCAGGGCCGGGGCACAGCGGATGAGCTGGGAAGGGGAGGCGGGCGCTCCGGCCAGCCAGGCGGCGACCAGGGACTCGGGCACGATCGCGGCCCGGGCCAGGTGCGCGGTGGTGATGCCGAGCTGCTCCATGCGGTGGCGCAGGGTCCCGGCGGCGGTCATGTCGCGGGCGAGGGCACCGAGCCGCTCCTCCAGGACAGCGGCCAGGGCGGGGTCCAGGGGCGGGGGAGGAGGGGTGCCGCGCAGCATGGCGGTGTACGGGCGCTGGTGATTGGCCAGGGCGTAGTTGGCGCAGTCCAGCAGCAGTTCGCACGCCCAGGCGCGGGCCTGGGCGTCGGTGCGGTCCGAGCCCAGCCGCCAGGCGCTGCTGAGACCCCGCAGGCTGAAGTCGTCGTCGACCAGGAGCCAGCCCGCGTGGACGGCGGTGGCGCGCGGGTTGAGCGGCCAGATCTCCCCCGGCACCACCGTGGGCACCGCGAAGAAGAGCGTCAGGAGGCGTTCGACGCTGACGGCCATCGCGATCGCGGTGGGCTGGTCAAAGAATCGCCTCTGCCCCAGGCCGACGAACCGCTCGAACTCCTCGCGCAATCCGTCGGGCAGGTCCACGGCCGCGGGCGCGGTCGTCTCGGGGTCCTCGCGGGCCAGGGCGGGGGTGCTGGCGGCGAACGCGGCCGGGTCGGCGTCGGCCAGCCGGTCCAGGAGCCAGGGCTCCGGGGGGCGCGGCGTCCTGGGCCGGGTGTTGCCGAACGGGGCGAACCAGGCGCGCGGGCGCATGTCCCCCAGGCCCAGTTGCACGCTCGCGGGATGCTCGGGGTCGGTCACGACCGCCTCGAACCGGCTCTCGTAGTGCATCAGCACGTCGAAGTCCTGGAGATAGGTCTCCAGGTAGTGGTCGAACGCGCGGTGGCGCACGCTGATCCGGTCCGCGCTGGGCAGCCCCATGTCCTGGGCGTAGTCCTCGTCGTCGAGGAGGTCCACGAGGTACTTGGCCTGGGCGACGATCAGGTGCAGCGCCAGTTCCTCGGCGGTGCAGCTGGCGTTGGGCGCCCGGCCGGCCCGCAGGTCGCCCGCGAGGTTCTCCACCGCCTGGACCATCGCGAGCCGCCAGGCGGCGCTCTGCCCGTCGCACAGGGGCGGCAGACTGCCCAGGAACGAGTCCTCCTCGAAGGGGTCGTCGTCCTCATCGTCGGGGCGCTCGAAGACCCGGTCGCCGTAGTGGAACAGGTCGCCCCATCCCTCTTCGGCCACCTGGTCGGCGGCGGCGGCCAACAGCCGGGCGGCCAGCGGGCTGAGCACGCCGTCCACCTCGTCACCGAAGAACCCCCGCTCCCCGGCCGCGCCCGCCTGGTCCCGCTCGTCGCCACCGGGCGCGCGGCCGCGCGCCTGCGCGGAGGTCTCCAGGTGCAGCAGTTCGGCGGCCCGCCCGGCGGTCAGCGGGGGCGGCCCCTGGAGCGGACCGCCGTCCAGATGCCGCTGCGCCCAGGCGGGGTGGCCGCGCCCCTCGTCGCGGGGCGCGGTGATGGAGTACGGGGAGAACCAGAAGCGCGGCGCGTCCCAGCCCTCATCCGGTTCCGCAGGGACCTCGCCCTCCTCGTCGTCCCCGGCGGAGACGGGCTGGGCCTCGGGGATGCTGGACTTCGCCCCCTCGATGATCAGCTGCCAGGCCTCCTCCCAGTACGGCGGCCGGTAGTCGCCTTCGTCGTCCTCGTCGGGAACCGCGACGCCCAGCGCGGCCAACTCCTCGTCCTCGGCGGCGAACAGCGCCGGCGCCGAGTCGATCATGCAGGCCAGCGCCCATGCCTCGGCCGCGCACCGCGGCAGCGGCGCCCGGCCGACGGACACGTCCTCGGCCAGATCCCACAGCGCCCGCGCGACCCCTGCCCGAAAGCCGCGGTCCAGCCGGTCGCACGCCGGCGGCAGCAGCGCCAGCACCGTGCCCGCCGCACCGGGCGCGTCCCGGTCGAACGGCTCGTCGCCGAACGCGGCCGCATCCCGGTAGGCCAGCACCGCCAGCGCCCGCCCCGCAGCCAGCACCAGCCCCGCCTCGAACGGCGGCAGGATCTCCTCCAGGTCGCCCGGCAACTCGTAGAACTCGGCGTCCTCGGTCAGCACACCGAACGGATCGTCCTGAACAGAGGCCATCGCGCCGCACCCGAATCCTGATCTCCACCACGGCCCGGCGCTGAGCCGGGGCGTGCGCCGCCGAAGGTCGACGCCCCACCGTCATGTCCGCACGGCCGCGCTCGGCGGATGCCTCGCTGGGGGTATGGCTGTGCACGGTGATCCTAGACGCCCGCTGCTGTCGCCCGGTCCCGGACCTCGGCATCCCATCCGATCGGGCAGGCGGTTCTCGCTGAGGCGACTTCGTCATTCGATGTGCGGGGCTGCTGCGGCTTTGAGCGGTAGACGGTGCGTTTGGCCTTGGCCGTGCGCAGGGGCGTGCGGTGGGGTCCGCAGATGTGTCGTGCGACGGTGATGGGCTCATGCGGGCATCCAGCGGGGTTGGCCGCAGTGCGGCGGCCGCCCAGGAACAGGTCCCCTCTGGGCCGGCGGGCGACCACCGGCAGGGGCGAGCGGACGGCTTCAACTGTGGTGCTGAAGCCGAAGAATGGGCGAGCTGCACTGCGGTCGGGCACGACTGCCATTCTGCCCGGGTACGGGCCCGGCTACTATCCCGGGCTTGTCACTCGTTCGGGTGTACCTGGCCGAGGTCAACCCGCTGACGCCGAGCACCGCTGATCGCGGACGACGCAGTCCGAGACCTGGCACCGCCCGCTTGCTTCCACCTGGTGGTCGCGCAGAGTGACCGGCATTCCTGATCCGTTCCTATCGATTCGAGTTCACTGGCGGCTGCGGAACCGTCGAGCGCCTTCGGTGGACACTACGAGGTCTGCATCAGGGGGAAGAACGAGGGATTTCCCGCTGCGTACCTCCAGAGCGATGCAGAGGGCATCCAGCATGGCATTCCGACGAATCTGCATGGCCCTGGCCTCTTCTTCGCGATTCTCTGCGGCGATGTCCTGGTCGAGAGCGTAGATCGTCTCCGCGATTCGACAGCACACCTCAAGAGATGGATCAGTCATTTCGGTCCCCTCGTTTCTGGGTGGGAATGGAGTGAAGTCCCAGGGTGGACGCGATTATTCGCGGGCTGGACATCCCCCTGGGAAGCGGATTCCCCCACAGCGGCTGCGGGCGCAGGCGCACGCCGCCCGGGCCGCTGTCGGGAACCGCGGCACTATTCCCGACGATGACGACATCCACAGGTCACATGCCCGCGCGCGGGCCGCACGGGCCGACCTCAGCGGACGGAGAACTGGGCCGAAAGGATGGCTCCGGCAGCGTCCTGGACCACCAGCGCGGTGGCCTCTCCGTCTCTGTGGAATCCGCCGAAGGTCAGTGACTCGGGCAACTGCTTCGCTTGGATCCACTCCCTCACGCTGGCCGGGACCTGCCCGTCGTTGAGCACAACGCCCCACCATCGCAGGGTCACTGTGGTCATGGTGAGGCCTTCGCCGAGGCACTGCGGTGCCTTCCCGGAGCTGGTGAAGTTCGGTCGCTCCAGTGCGGCACGGGCAAGCAGGCTCGGCGGGTACTCGGCGCTGAGTCCTTCGAGTACCGGGCCCTCAAGGGCCTCGCGCAGCAGATCGCCGAACTCGTCCCGGTCAGTGATCGGCGACGGGTCGACCCAGCTGGTCGGGTAGCCGATCGCGGCGAGTGTCTGGACCACGTCAGGCTTCAGGACCAGGTCCCGGCCAGCGACGTCCCCCAGGAGGCCGGGGGCGAGACTGCCGCGGTCCTTGGCATCGCTGAATGCCGAGTCCTCGGTCACGAAGATCACCGGCAGCGTCCGCCCGTCGCGGCCCAGGTCCGCAGACGCGGTCGCCCGAAGCGCTGTCAGGAAGATCGCTGTGTCCCGGCCCCCCTCGCCGTTCGCCTTGCAGGGCGGTCGGCGGTCCGCCTCGCGGAACAGCGCCTCCCGCGCGTCGTCGGGGTCGGTTTCCAGGACGCGGAAGTTGCTGCGGATCCCGGCTTCGAAGTACGCGACCTCCGCCCGCTCCGGATGGAGCTGGTGGGAGAACATTCCGGCGCCCGCCAAGGGGTCGCTGGTCCGGGACGCGGGCCGGACCAGCTTGTTGAACTCCCTGTGGGACGCCCCGACTTCCCTGATCTGCTTGCGGAGTTCGTCGCGGCGCTGGCGTACGGCCTCGCTGAGTACGATGTCGGTGATCGCCAGGGTGTGCCCGCTGAGGTCCGCGGCCGCCTTGAGCATCACGAGAGCGGGACTCCCGGGCAGCGCCCGCCTGAGCTGGTTGGTGTCGAAGACGATCACAGCCCCATGCTACGAGCCAGAGTGACGCCCAGGACGGGGAATTACGCGACTACAGCCACGCCCCGGACCTGGATACGGCTGGCATTGCCGCCAGCTCCCGCACGTGATTGCGGCTGCTGCTCCCGGCTCCGACACCGGCCAACGGCCGCGGCAGGACGGAGCCCGGCTCCGTCCTGCCGCCTGCCCAGAGCTCATGAGGGCCAGGTGCGGATGCTGGCGAAGTCGAGGCCGGCGCCGGTGCGCCGCAGTTCTTCGATAGGGTCGCGGGGTGGGCGGAGAACAGAACCTCGGGCTGGACGACGGCTGCGTTGACGTGCTCGGCCAGTGCGGGATGCACTGGGTCAGCCACATGTACGGCCCGGACGTCTACGAGGCGTACAGCGCGGAAGTCGACGCCGTGCACGAGCGGCTGCACGGTGAGATCCACGACCTGCTGCCGCGACCGGCCGACGCTTCCCTGTGGGTCGTCGTCGACCTCGACGTGGTCGACATGTCGATCGACTGCCCGGCGCACCCGCAGTTCGCGCGCCTCCCGGTGCCGGACGCCGCTGGGCGCTGGCGCAGAGCGGTCCGCCTCCACCGCCACGACGACGGCTCCCCGGGAGCGGAGGCCAACGACACCGTCGTGTGCCGCCTCCTGGGCGCCTTGGCGACCTACGGCGGCCAGGTGAGCGCCACCGTCCACCCGCCCCGGCCCGAGGCCCGCAACGGGGCCCGCGAGGCCCCGGCCCAGGCCGGGGCGAACTGGCGGGTGGCGCCCCTCGGTGTCGCCCTCCCGGAACCCGACCGGCCCACGATCATGGAAGCCTGGCCGACAGGGAGCCCGCACACCCGATCCGCGCTGCGCGACGCGGTCGACATGACGCCGCCCGCCGGCGGACCGACGGCCGCGTGGCGCGCGGTGACGGCGTGCCTGTGGGACGTCCCCGTAGCACCCCGGGACGCGCAGTGGATCGAGACCCAGCCCAAGGACTTCCTGGCAGCCCTCGAAGAGGGCATGAAGCGTCTGGAGGCACTGCCTGAACTGAACCGCCCACTGGCCGCCGCGGCGTACGCCGTCCGGCTCGAGCTCGCCGCCGACCAGCTCGACGACGACGCGGACGGCGGCTACGAGCAGCTGGTCCTGCGCGCGGCCGCCGCCCACCTTGGCGGCCGCGCCTCGGCGCTCGCCTTCGCCCGCGCATACGAGGCCCGCGAGTTCGGCCCCGCGGCGCCCTTCGCCCAGGCCGTCGTCGGCCACGTCACGGAGTACTGGCGCCGCGCCCAGGCCGGCACGGTGCTCCTGCCCGAGACCGGAACCGAGGCCGAGCGGCAGGATCCCACCCGGCTGCGCGCCCTGATCGGCCGAGAACTGCGCCGCGCCTGAGCTTCACCGCAGCCAAGCCGGAAGGCAGCCCGACGGCACCGCAGGCCCGGGCTGGGTGGCAGGAGACCGGCCCGCGCCTGGCGCTACTGCCTACTGCCTGTCCCCGGCGCCCTGGCCGGGCGCCGACTGCGGCTCGTACGGCTCCCACAGCGGGTCGGGCTCGTAGGGATGGTGATTGCGTTCCCAGTTGGGTGCCCCGCTCAGTGCGACCACCCGGTGCAGAGGGATGGGTATCAGCGGGTGCGTGCCGCCGGGACTGAGCATCACCTCACCGTCGCCGACCTGCGCCAGGGTCCCGTACAGACTGGCCCACGCGTCGCCGCCGCCCGGGGCCGGGCACCACACGTCCAGGCGCAGGATCCGCCGGTGCAACCAGCTCTGCAGCTCGGCCAGGAGCGCGGTCTCCTCGGAGCCGCCGGGAATCCAGCAGCCGTATCCGTCGGCGAGGGAATAGGCGACGCGCGAGGCCCGCTCCTCGTCGCCGGCCGCCACCTGGTGGTCGGACCCGGCGCGGGCGCGGCGCTGCGCCCGGACGACGTCGGGCACCACCGGCGTGCCCTGGGAGCCGTCGTCGGCGTCGTCGCCGGGCAGGAGGGGGAACGCGGTGCGCAGCAGTTCCAGGGCTGCCGTCTCGTCCGCGCGGCGGTGCCCGGTCACCGGCCCTGCGGCGGTGAACCGCGGCGTGTGGTGAAGGCCCAGCGCGGCCTCCTCCTGCTCCAGCTTGGCCGCGATGTGCCCGGGAGCAGCGAGAACCGCCGACCAGGAGGGCCCGGAGGTGCCGTTTGCGGCGTCGTAGTGGTCGCGGTGCCGGTAGCCGTAAGGGACCAGCGGTCCGAGTACGGGGCAGGCGGCGAGGTAGGCGATGGGGGCGTCGCGGGAGTCGGTCAGCGGCCAGTCCCGCACCAGCAGCAGCCGCGTGCCGCCGTGGGCCTGCTCGGCCTCGAACGAGGCCTCCAGCGCCGTGCACGCCTCGGCGACCGCCCGCGGCCACCACCCGGCGAACTCCGCGTCCGCCCAGGCCGACGGGCTCACATACCCCGCCCCCGCCGTCCGCGGCTGCGGGAGCCGGGTGACGTCCACGACCCGGGCCCCGCCCAGTTCCCCGCCCACCGTGTCCTGCACCAGGGCGGCGGCCCGCACGGGGTCCTGGCCGCGCGAGCGGGCCGCCAGCCACACCCCGGCCGCCAGCTGCCACACGTCCACCCGCGCCGGACCCTCGTACCGCTTCGGGGCCCGGGTGGACCGGCCGGCGACCGCGGCCGTCACCTCGTCCAGCACACGGCGCTGCGGGCCGTCGGCGGTGCGCAGCACCGCGTCGCGGGCCCCGTTGTAGGCATCGACCTGCGGGCACCGCTGCGCGTACCCGGCCAGGAAGGCGGCGAAGCCCTCGGCCACCCGCCCCGCCGCCGCGGCCAGTGCCTTGGCGTCCTTGGCCAGCGCACGCTTCGTACGGGCCCACTCCAGCCAGGCCCGCAGTTGCTCCTGGTCGCCGGGCTGCTCCTGGGCCGCGTAGCGGGCGTACCCGAGCCAGGTGGCCGCTGTGGCGTCGGCGCGGGCACGCTCCAGGTCGGCGGCGCGGGAGGTGATGTGGGCGGCGGCCCGCCACAGGGCGTCCTCGGGATCTGGGAGGGTCGGGTGGCACCGCCTGCAGATCTCGCCGGCGACCTCGATGAGCGGGTAGGTGGCCGCGCCGGTGGCGGAGCCGGCGTGGCGGCAGCCGCCACCGTAGTACACCTCGCCGCGCGGGACGTGGTACTTCCCGCCGTGTCCACCGGTCAGCGCGACCCGCACCGACACCAGCGCGGGCAATTCCACGCCGAGCAGGCTCAGTGCCGGCGTGGACAGGAACGGGAGTTCGGAGGCGGCCACGGCAGCCCTCCTGTCCTTCAGCAGCCGCGGTGGACTGGTCGCTGCGGGTTCACCCTCGACCGGAGGCGGGTCCGGCTGCGGCGCGCACCATCGCCGTACGCTGCCGTGACGATACCGGCATCTGGTCCCGCCGCGCGAACGCCTGGCGACAAGCACACTGCGGACCAGCACGGCACCTCGAATCCGCCCCGCGACCGCCGCTCCCCGCCGTCTTCTCGACCAGGGCAGCAGTTGGGCGTGCGGGAGGCAGGCTGGCTGGAAGGCCGTGTCGGCTCCAGCCAGCGCCAGCAGCTGAGCGTGCCCAGATGCTGCCGTTCGTGACTGCCAGTGCCAAGCCGGGCCGGGCCGGGCCTGGTGGAGTGGGACGGCGAACAGTCAAACGGCGAAACGACCTCTGTGCCGCACATCTGATGAACCGTCCGGACTTTGCAACGGGCTGTCAGTGGGCGGCTCTAAACTTGGTGGATGGCTTCTCACTACACCACGTTCGTTCTCCCCGGAACGGCTGTCGGACTGGACTACGACACGCCGGCCCTGATCCTCGGCGCGGACTCCGTCCAGGAAACCCGGGCGCTTCCGCTGATCACCTCGATCCACCGGATCGGCAATGAGGCGATGGGCTATGTGCATGCCTCGCCGCTGAGCTGGGTCTTCCCGGTGACCGACGCCTGGGCGGACACCGCTGAGCAGCAGTACGACCATCGGGCCAAGGTCATCGTCCTGCGCGAGCCGGTTCCCGCTGGCGTCTCAACGGAGCACGCGGACCTGACCCGTGGTGTCCTGGGCCCCGACCTGCCCGCGTGGGTCGGGGTGTTCCTGGCCGGGCAGCTCAACTACGCCGGACGCGACGTTCCGGTGGGCTCCGGCGAGGACCTGCTGAGCGTCATGATCGATCCGGCTGCGCCGACCACGCTACCGGGCTGGGCCCACCAGTCCGCCATCCCCAACCCGTAGGCTGCAGGACACACAGGAGGCGGCACCGTTCGTGCCGGGCCCGCCGCACTTCGCTGTCCCTGCACCGGACCGGCATTGCGCTGCTCCCCGGGGGCGGGACCCGGGCCGCCCGCTGCTCCGCCTCGGCGTGGGCGGCCCGGGGCAGCGACCTGCCGGCCAGAGTGGGGACCGCCCATCTACGGCTCCCCGGTCACCGGACAGGCCACTGGGCCTGGTCGGTTTCATCGTCGGCGAGGAGCTCCTCCAGCGCCGCGGGGTCCAGGAGGTCGATCCAGGCCGTGTGGTCGGGCAGGGGGCCGGTGTCGGTGGTCAGCAGGTCGGCCGCTTCGCCGCCGGTGTCACCAACTGCTGCTGCAGTGGGCAGACTGCAGCGGCGCAGCGACACTCTCAGAAATGCACGAACGGGCCAGGTAGCCGGGGCCGTCCCAGTACCAGGTCGTGTACGGGGTGTCGCCCTCGGCCATCCAGTGGATGGCCGAGACGACAGACCAACTGTGACCACCGTTCGTGCTGCGCTCCAGCCACCCCAGGCAGTTGTAGGCGCCGTTCAGGACCGTGAAAGTAGCCTGTGCGTAGTCCTGGCCGTCTCCGTAGCTGCCACGCAGGTAGCCAGCGCAGTGCGAGGTCCGCACAGAGGCCATCGTTGAGATCGCGTTCGCGCTCGCCTGGGCGGTGCCGCTGTCGATGGCAGCACCGCCAGCCGACAATGCCAGAGCCGTGGCCATCGTGGTCAGCGACTTGCGGATTGTTGTGCGCATACCTGTTCCTCCTGGAGGGTCACCAGCGACGTACGGCCAGCAACAGGTTTCGTGGGAGGGGCGGATCTGCACAGTCGAGCGGTATCGAGTCCGTGGGGAGTCTCCCGTCATCAGGGACAGCAGCCGCCAGGAGTCCCGCGACGCGGGTCAAGCTCGCTTCGTTGATCAAGCAGCACGACATCTGCACACGGCGACAGCGAACGGGGGAATTCGCCGTCGAGGCGTTCTGTGTCGGCGCCGCGGAGAGGGTCAGGTCCGCGCGGGACGCGGACGTGCGCGTGGCCGTGGGTTGAGTGGCGGCTCGACGGCGACCCGACCCGGTGAATGCATCCGCGACCTGCACCACCACCTGCCCGCCACCGCCACCCAGGACCAGGTCGCCGCCCTGCTGGACGCCCTGGCCACCGACCCCCAGGTCTCCGGCATCCTGCTTGCAGCTGCCGCTTCCCGCCCACCTGGACACCCCGGCCCTGATCGACTGCATCCCCGCCCACCGCGACGTCGACGGCCTGACCACCACCAGTGCCGGACACCTCGCCCACGGCCGCCCCACCCTGCTGCCGTGCACCCCCAGCGGCATCGTGGCGCTGCTGGACGCCACCGGCATCGCGCTGCCCGGCGCCCGCGTGGTCGTCGTCGGCTGGGGCGCGGTGGTCGGCCGCCCGCTGGCCCAGATGCTGCTGCACCGCGGCGCGACCGTCGCCGTCGCCCACGAGCGCACCACCGACCTGGCTGCCGTCACCCGCACCGCCGAGATCCTGGTCGTCGCCACCGGCGTGCCGGGACTGATCGGCCCCGAGCACGTCACCCCCGGCGCTGCCGTCATCGACGTCGGCTTCCACCGCACCCCGGCAGGACCGGTCGGCGACGTGCGCACCGACGACCTCGAGGGTATCGCCGCCTACCTCACCCCCGTACCCGGCGGCGTCGGTCCGATGACCACCGCCATGCTCCTGGCCAACACCGTCCGCGCCGCCCAGATCACCTGACCGCCGTGAGGACAGCACCCCCGGCCCCGCGCCCGCGCAGCCGCACGTCGGGCGACCCTGCGTCAGCACCGTTCGCCCACATCGGCGAGTTCTCCGCCGCCGCGGCGGCCGACGCCCTGCGGCTACTGCTCGTGGGAGTCCGCTGACTGCCCCCATGCCCCGCCCGGTGTGCCCCGGGCGGTCCGACCGGCCCCGGCTGCGCCCTCCCCCCGTAGGGCACGCCGGGGCCGGTCCTCGTTGCCGAGCCGACGTTCCCTCCGGGAGCAGCTGACCGCACAGGAGCCCCTGGCCCGCGGCAGGTGCGGCGGCGGGCGCGGCGCAGCAGCCGGTCCAGGTCCTGCTCGGTGTCGATCAGGTAGATCCGCGCCCGGGGAGTGCCTTGGCTCGTCCCACTGCAACTCTCCTTGCTGAGGTTGCCGCTGGGCGGACCCGGTGACCCGGTGACCGCTGCTGCGGTGTGCTCGGCCACCGTAGAGGCCGCCACTGACAGCCGGGCCGGGCCAACTTCTCTGCCGACGAGGCCGGGTGCGCCGAACGGGTCGGCCCCGCGGGTTGCCGGTCACGGGCGGCGGTGGCGCCAGTACTGCTGCACGAGCAGCACTTCGTAGGCCCAGGTTGTCCGGTCGGCCGGGGCAATGCGGCCGGTGACCTGCTCCAGCAGCGTCGGGAACGAGGGGTGCATGTCCCGCAGCGGGCCGGTGAGGACGGCCGCCAGCAGCGGTTCGCCGGGTCGATCGGGTTCGCATGCCTGGCGCAGTGCTCGATCGCGTTCGGGCGAGGGGAGTTGAGCCAAGGCCGGTGCGCGGCGCAGCAGGGCGCTCCAGGTGACGGTGGTGCCCGAGGTGGCCACCGTGCCCAGGACGGTGCGGGTCTGGACGGCGGCTGCGGCGATCTGGCCGGGGTTCGGGAGCGGAGTCGGGCGGCCGGGAGCGGGGTCGGATTCGGCTACGGCGGCGGCCGGTGCACTGGAGGGTTGGCGCAGCGGCTCCGGCGCGGGCGATGGCGGCGGGCGGCGGACCGGGTGGGCGGGCACTTCGGCCACGGGGGTCGGGGCGGTGCGGGCTTCGGCGTGCCAGCGGGCGAGACGGCCGTCCTCCTCCAGAGCCGCCAGCCAGCGGCGCTGAGCGGTCGAGGTGCTGGTACGGGCCTGGTCCTGGGCGGTCCGGTAGAGCTCGACGGCCTGCTTGACGTCGCCGGCCTCAAGGGCTCGCTGCAGCAGGACCAGGCTGTTCTGGAGCGCGCGCCGGTCGGCGGCAAGGACAGCGGGGTCGGGCGGCGGCTGACCGGGGCTGCCGGGGGCGCGTGAGCGCAACCGGGTGCTCCATGCCGATCCTCCGCTGAGGTGCGCGCGATGCTGCCTCACTGGTCCCCCCCGATCGCCGCCGGATTACTGATCCACCGTATCCAGCAGGGCCGACAAGAGGCAGGCGCACGGCGGGACCTGATGGGGCATCGGCACCGCCTCAGCGCTGTTCGCGCACGTCAGTGTGGTGCGGATTCCGGGTCGAGTAGCTCGTGGGCGGCCTCCAGGCGGAGCACGGCGGTACGCAGATGCCAGTTGGCCACCACCGGCATGAGACCGCTGGTCAGGGCCGCTGACCGCAGGGACTCGGCGGCCTTGGCCAGGCGGTGCCCGGCGTCGCTGCGGTCGTCCGCCTCGGCCAGGAGCGGAGCTGCGGCCTGGTCCAGGAGGTCGGCCAACTCCCCTGCGCCGGGGTCCTCGGGCACGGTCATGCCGAGTCCTGCTGTCGCGAGGGCGAGTTGGGCGATGTAGCGGTCGCGGCTGGCTGACGGCCCATGTAGTGGTGTGATGCTCACAGAGACATCGTCGCCCATGGCCGGGGTTGCGAGGGCGGGAACGGCTCAGATGCGGCTGGACGGGACAGAGCGAAGGTCGGCAGGTCGGCTGACGAACCATCACACTCTATGTACCCCGTGCCGCTCCCTCCCGCGAAGGACACCACATGACATCTGCCGCACCCGCTGACCCATCGGCCGCCACTGACAGGTTGAGCACGTCGGTTGGAACATCCAGCACGGGAAGCATCTCGGTGCCGCGCTGGACCTGCTGGAGGAGCGGGCCGAGGCCAGTGGCCGCCGTCCGGGCCTGCTGGCCTTGCAGGAATTACGCCTGGGGCAAGGCAAGCAGGTCGCCGAGCGCCTCGGCCTGGTCCATGTCGCAGCCCCGCTGAACGCCCGCCCCGGCTCCGAGAACGCACTGTTCTACGACCCCTTCCTTTTCTCGCCCGACGAGAGCTGGACGCCCTATCCGGACGGGATCCGGCACCACCCGGCTGTCGCCCTCTTGCGGATGGTCCACCCCGGGACCAGGGAGACGAGCTTTCGGCCGATGTTCGCCGCCTCCTGCCACGCCAGCTACAGCGACCCGGTCCACCGCGAGCACCAGGCCCGCTTCTACAGCGAGCTGGCCAAGGACCAGCGGCTGCTCATGGTCCAGGGCGACTGGAACAGCTGGCCGGTATGGCGCTGCCCGACCAGCCTTGACGACGTTGAGGACCGGGCCTTCGCCCAGAACCGATCGGTGCTGACCGGCGAGGGCATCTTCCGCCCGGACGACAACGCGGACCGGCTGCTCACCTACAACGGGCTGGTGGACGTTGGCCGCCACGCTGCCACCACGCCCACGCTCGCACAGCAAGGCGCGGACCGCGCCACCACGGGCCACGGAGCAGCCAAGGCGGCGCAACGCATCCCGGGCCGCCATCTCCCACCGGGTGGCGCCGGACCGATCGACCGCACGTACGCGTCGGCCGAGCTCATACTCGCCCTCTTGAGCGCCGCGGCCCTCAGCGGCCCCAGGATCGACGACCTCTCCGACCACAACCCCCAGGTCACCCGATGGTCCCTTGATGCACTTTGGCAGGTGATGAACCAGCAGATCATCCCCGTCCGCCACTGATCCTGCGGCCTTCGCAGCGAGCGACGGCTACACCGCCGAGGAAGCCGCGCAGGACGCAGCGTCGTGCCGGAGCTCTGCTGCGCCGCGGCCGTCTCGGAGGATCTTCCCTGATCCTCCCAAGTTGCCTTGCAGGCCGCAGTAGCGCAGGTTGGAACGCGATCGAACGTGGGACGCTGGCCGGTGTCAGGGCCTTCCGGCATGATGGTCCGTGTGACTGAGATTGCGAAAAGACAGCCTCACGAGCCTGTGTGGGAGGCAGGCGACGTAGTGCTCGACGCCGTAGCGGATGTCTACCAGAGGGCGGATGACCAATCAGTGGCGGAGGGTTGGCCCTGGCATCTGGGAGTCGACTCGGCGTATGACCTCCGGCACAACGTCCCGGCGGCTCCGGAAGGGGGGCTCTCCGAGGACGCCCCGGTTCGCCCGTTGACGCTCCTGGTGCGCAGGGGTAGGGCGGTGCAGACCATCTCGATGACGAGCGAGTCGGCGCCGCATCCGGAAGTCGGGTCGCCCGGGGGAATCCCACCCCCGGGCTCCCACGGAACCGGACTTGACAGTCTCCCGTCATCCGGCTCTTGTCGTCCTGGTCCTCGACCCCGCCGGGGGCGTCCAGGTCCAGTGAGCGAAGTACTTCGGACGGAGGGTGTGCACCTCAGCCAACCGCCGTAGCGCCGGCTTCATCCCAGCCCGGTACTTCTTCTGAATCCACCGCAGCAAGTAGGTGTTGATACGGTCGAGCAGTGGGTACAGCGCTGAGCGGTAGTAGCGCCCGTAGTAGTTCACCCATCCCCGGATCACCGGATTGATCATCTGGGCCAGGTCGGTCGACTCCAATGTGGTGCGCCGGTGCAGTCGCCAGGACCGCACCGTCTTGCTCAGCCTCTTCAGGGCTTGCTTGCTGATCGCGGGCTGGAACGAGGTGAACATCACCCCGTGCCTGTCCTTGGCTCCCCTCGGCCGGAACGTGAACCCCAGGAACGTGAACTCGGTGACCGGGAACCGGCCCCGACGGTTGTTGTCCCTGCAGTAGACGATCCGGGTCTTGTCCGGATGCAACTCCAGACCGACCTCGGCCATCCTGGACCGCAGCGCGGCCAGGACCTGCTCCGCATCCGCCAACGTTCGGCAGTGAATCACCGCGTCGTCAGCGAAACGTTCGAACGGACAGCCCGGGAACTCCCGACCGATCCACACGTCGAACGCGTGGTGCAGGAACAGGTTTGCCAGGACGGGCGACACCGCCGAACCCTGCGGCGTGCCCTTCACCCTGTCAACAGTGGACCCGTCAGGCAGTCTCAGCCCAGCGGCCAGCCACCGCTTGACATACAGAACCACCCAACCGGCGTCGGTGTGCGCCTCGACCGCGGCTACGACCTTGTCCCACGGGACGGTGTCGAAGAACCTTCGGATGTCGAACTCGACCACCCAGTCGTACTTCCAACACCTCTCGCGGCAGGACCCGACCGCCTCCAGGGCCGACTTGCCCGGCCGGTACCCGAAGGAGTCCGGATGGAAAACCCTCTCCACCCGCTCCGTCAGGTGCCTGGCCACCACCGTCTGCGCGACCCTGTCGGCCACGGTGGGCACCCCTAGAACTCTCGTGCCCCCGTTCTTCGGGATCGGCACCGCTTTGACGTCCGGCGGGAAGTACGTGCCCGAGGACATCCGGTTCCAGACCTTGTACAGGTTGTTCTTCAGGTCCTTCTCGAACACCTCGATGGACACGCCGTCCACGCCGGACGAGCCCTTGTTCCCTCTCACCTTCACCCAGGCGTCCCACACCTCCTGCTTGGAGATGTCGAACGACTTGGCCGAGGCTTTCAACCCGTCCATCCCGCTCCTCCCGGAGAGCTTCCGGTTGACGACACAAACCAGTCACAGACGACCCGGCCCCTTCGCTCCACCTCGATTACCGAGGCCTCACCGCTACTACGGGCCGGTCCGCCAGCGTGCCGCGCGACGGTACTCGACGCCCGGCCGGAGTACTTCCGCGCCGGACTCTCCCTGTCGCCCTGGCCGCTGAGCCGGGGCAGTATCGCGACACGCCTTCCCACGTTCCGCACGGAAGCCGCAGACCGGGCTCGCGCCGCCTTCATGCCGGACACCGCCTGGCCAATATGCGGTCACCCGCCAGGCTTATCCCGGGATCCTGTAGATACCCCGGTTTCGATGCCATCTACTACTTTCGACACGTCATCAGCGGTTCACTCGCGTTCGCCTTCCCGGTCCCCACCTGACGCCTGAACAGCGCCTTTTCCCCGGACGCTCACCACGACGGTCGTCAACCAACGCAGCTCGGGGCGGTTTGACGCCTCCCACCGCAGGGCGACGCCGAAGGGCCACAAAACCTTCATCTTCCGCACAGCATCACTTCAAGCAGGGTCTCTACCTACATATCAACCTCGCCCTTCGTGTTCGTGGCACACCTACGGCGATAGATCTGGAATCGAGGACCGGATCGCGGAACTTCTTGCCGTCAAGCGTGAGTTGGCCGAATGCCCGCCGCCCTGGTCGAGGACGCCGGCAGGGCCGGGGTGCGGCTGCTGCCCTCCCTGCCCGGCCTGACCCCGCAGTGCTCCTGCCCGGACTGGGGCAACCCGTGCAAGCACGCCGCCGCCGCCCTGTACTACCAGGTCGCCCGGCTCCTGGCCGCCGACCCGTTTGTCCTGCTGCTCTCTGCGCGGGCGCGGCGCGGGCGAGGTGACCGCCGAGTTGCACCGGCGCAACACCGCCCGCGTCCCGGCCACTGCCCCAGGCGTACGGCGGCCGGGCGGCATCGCGGTCCGCGCGGGGCTGCCGCCGCTGCCCGAGCCGCCGCCGGTCACCGCGCCGGGCCCGGGGCCGGACCTGGACGTCCGAGCCGAACTGGAGTAAGAGCGCGGTCTGCGGGCCGACACTTCGCCATGGGTCTCGGGTGCGAGCCGGGGTTGTGCAACCATGGTGGGATGAACAACCAGATTCCGGACACAAGCCGTGCCCTGCCCCATCCGCAGCAGGCCGGTCTCTCGCTCATGCTGGGCCACGCCAAGGGGGGCAGACTGAAGTATGAGGACACAAGCGAGCTCATGTCCGCCCTCGCCAGTCCCGGGCCGGGCCGCGCAGAGCAGCGACGGCAGATCGCAGGCGGCTACGGACGGCCGGGCCGCGCGCGCTAGCACCCGCGGACCGGCCGGTGCAGGGCCTGTCGATGGACCAGCTCGGAGCAACTGCGGCTGGACGGCAGCGTCCTGAACCCGGGGGAGTGCGCCGGACCGCGTAGGCGGCCGGAATGCTGGCGTGGTTGTGCGAGCGGCGTCGGTTCAGCCGTCCGCGTCACCGCTCCAGGCGACCCAGCCGCCGCCGGCCCGGCCCAGGTGCAGGTCGGGACGGTGGCCCGCGTCGTGGGCGCAGATACGCCCGTGGGCACCGTGCCGGGCCGGACACCTGCGCGCCATCTCCTCGGGCGAGAGCGCGGACAGGTCAGCAGGCAGTGCCGCCCCGAGCTCCGTCGCCCTGGCCCAACCACCCAGGCGGCGCTCCGCCTCCTCCAAACGACCGCCGTACAGGCGCGCCCAGCGCAGCACGTCGTCCTCGGTGCGCGCCGACGTGTAGAGGCACTGGAGAGCGCCGTACTCCTGCAATCCGTCCTCCAAAAGAATCATCCCCAGGCTCTCCAAGAGGTGACGAGAGCGGGTGTTCGCCCGCTGGGTGACCGCGACGAGCGGCCCGCAGCCCACCGCCGCCTCGCTCCACCAGTCCACGGCCGCGCCGACGGCCTGCTTGCCCAACCCGTTGCCCCACCAAGCCGGGAGCAACTGGTAGCTGAGCTCCGCCCGGCCCTCGCAGCGGTGGTCGGCGCCGATCGTCACCAGCCCGACCGCCGTGCCCGCGCCGTCAGGCTCGACCGCCCAACTCCCCGGCGTCACCGGGTACTCGCGTCGGCCGCGGTCCACACGTTCCTCACTGGCGGGGCCGCCGAGGAATCTGCGGACCTGCGGATCCCTCATCAACTCGCCCAGAATCCCGGCGTCCTGCTCCGAGACCGGGCGCAACACCAGTCCGCCAGTGCGCAGTTCGACCGGCCAGCAGCGAGCGAGGACATCAGCGACGGAGTGCACCGGTCCAGGATGACAGGCCGCCGGGCCTGCTTCCCAGACCGGCCCGCGCATCGTCTCGTGGGCACCCGGGACCCCGGCGGCTTCCGGGTGTCAACGGTTGGGTGCCGGTGGACCGGGACGACCGCTCAAAGGTGCCCCGGTCCACGGCTCATGGGGGCCGGGCCCAGAAGGTCCGGCGTCCGACTCCAGCGAGGCCGGGCACAGCACCGATTGCAGCAAGCCGCAGCGGTACACCGGATCCCGGTCCCGGCGTTCGGCGGAACAGGGCGCTCCAGGCGAAGCGCCCGACCGTCGGAGCGGTAGCCGTGGACAACTGGCGGGCCTCGTCCAGGGTGCGGAACCGGCCCCAGCGATCTCTTCCGGCGCCGACAGGCTCCGGGTCCGGCGGCGGCCGAGCGGCCGAGCATCGTCCAGAGCTCGGACCGCCCACCGCCCGGGGCGGGCCGTAGGCTCGGGTCGACCGCCTCTGGATCGACCCATCCGGGAGAAGCCCGTGTCCAAAGCAGCCGAGCTGCTCCGCACTCGCCTGGACCGCAATCGGATCACCCGCCTGCTGGCCGACGCCGGCCTGCATCCGCGCCGTGAGCACGGGCGTGACGATGACGGAGCCGTGGTGCTGCGCTGCTCCGGCTACGTGATCGCCAATGGGGACCAGCCGGAATCGCTGCGTATCTCGTACGTCCACGATGAGGGCGATGAGAGGACTGAGGCCGGCTACCACGACCGCATCGGCGAAGTGCTGCGGGCGGACGGCCTACTGACGTTCCAGGTCGACGCGCCGGCCTGCCGCAACGTCGCTGTCGAGGTCCAGGCTGCGCGGCCGCTGGACGACGGGGACTGGGCGTTGCTGGCCGCTGTCGGGCAAGGCCGGATCGTACGGGCTGCGGGACGGTGGAAGGACCTGGAACCGCATAGGGGCGAGCGGGTCTCCACCTCCCCGATGCCGGGCCTGATGTTGTCGGGTTACGCCGATGTCGATGCGGACGGCACTGCGCGGCTGACGGAACCTGGGCGCGGTCTTCTCGCCTCTCGGGTGTTTGTCCCCGCAGAGGTGGTGGACCTCACCGACTTCGCTTAACGGAGCATCCGGATAGCGGTTGTGCTTGCTGTTCTGCAGCTTGGTCAGGAAGCCGGGCGCAGGGATTCCAGCATGGAGCGTGCCGCCTGAAGGGTACTCGGCAGCGTGGAGTGGACGACCGTGTGTGGCTGGAGGTGGGAGAGCTGCTCAACGATGTTGTTGCGTCGCAGATACGCCGGGTCGGCGCCCACGACCAGCCTGGACCAGCGCTGGGTCGCCAGGCCGAGCTCGAACAGGGCGATGGGCTGGTGTGAGACCGAGCGAGGGAACCAGAACAGGATCAGGTCAGCGATCCGCAGGTGCTCGCTCTCCCAGGCAACTTGCTCGGCCTCGGCGTCGGGGTTGCCCAGCGGGAAGTCGGCTCGGCGTGGGTTGAGGACCACAAGGCCCGGCACGTCGGCGAGTACGGTGCGGGCCTGGGACTGCCAATCCTCGCAGGACTGTATGCCGCCGGCCAGGAAGACCGTGGGTCGCCCGTCGGGGGCATGTCGGTGGGGCGCCTCGATATAGCCGGACCGGTCGACCGTTGCGGGCCGGGGGGAGTGCTCCGGGCACAGGGCTGCCGTGCGGCCGCCGAGCTGCGCCACCGCGGTCGTGCTCCAGCCGTCCGGCAGCTGCACGGGTGAGGGGCCCGTGGAAAGGAAGAGGAGGGGGACCGTTTCGGTCCGCTCGCACTGCCATGCTGCGGGGTATCCGTGATGGCAACGTGCGGTGAACACGGCGTCACCGGCCGCTTGGGTGGCAGCAGTTCGGCGCATCAGCTTCATCTGGTGAAGGATAGGCGCCGCAGTGCGGCGGCGAACAGGCCCCGGGATGGGGAACCAGCGTCATGTCCGCCTCGCCGATGGCGCCGCTCCGTCCTCGGCTGCCCTCTATGGTAGGAGGCATGACAACCGATCAGAGCAGTGCAGGAGCACCGCCGGCAGTCGACCCTGAGTACATGAGAGTCCTATGGCGCTCAGTTGGCAGCTACACCAGCCGCTTCACCGGAACCTTCGAGCGACGGCAGGTGTGGTCCACCGCGCTGACGCGCGCCGGGCTACTCCTGGAACGGACGCTGGTCGGTCGCCCCTACCGGCAGCACGACAGCTGCGGGGAGGGCCTGTTCCCCGATGCGCTTCCGGTGATCGCCCTGGTCCTGTACGGATGGAACCAGTGGGACCTGCAGGAGATGGACGATGCGGCGGTCGTGCACGACGTCCTGGACGCCCTGACGGGCCACGGTGAGCGGCCGGTCGACTGCGCGATGCAGAAGATCCACGAGGACCTGCTCCTGCACGGGCACGACCTGGACGACCCGAACGACCAACTGGCTCAACTCTTCCAGGAACTGGTCCGCCCGCCGGTGTACGACCCGACCTGGGGAATGGACCTCCCCTCGTTCCTCGCTCCGTGGACCGGCACCGACTTCGCCCTCGCGGTCAGCCGCCTGCGCCAGGTCCTCCCGGCCTACTTCGGGCCCGATCCGCGCCTCGCCCTCTCCTAACTCGGGAGCGATGGCACGGGCCAGTCCAGGTTGCCGGAGATCCTCTGCCAAACGGCATGCTCCGCCACCGTCGGACCGAGTCTGCCGAGCACGCCCGGTCAGGGGGAGACACCGTGGCCGCTGGCCACCTCGCCGTCGGCACCGAGGACACCATCACCGAACTGCGGGTCAGCGTCCGAGCTGTGCTGCTGGATACAGGAGGGCGGTCCTACTGATCGAAGCCGGCGAGACCGCTTGTAGATTCCCCGGCTCCGTGGCCAATTGGCCACGCCCGACCTGCGGGTTTCCAGCAGGTGGCGTGACGTCGGGGGTGTCTTCCCGGCGATCGTGGCCATTTCCAACAGGCTGGAGACCGAAGCGGGCCTGTGACCTGCACAGACTCGCCGCTGGCCACCGAGCGACCTAGATCGTTAGAAATTGGCCTCGCCGCCCGGGGAAGCGGCAGTTCAGCGCAGTTGGTTAGTTCGTCTGGGGTGCCGAGAGGTGTTTGCCGAGGTAGCCGACCAGTACGTTGCCCGTGGCTCCTGATGTGTCGTCGTAGAAGTAGAGCCGCGGAGCGGGTGGGCGACTGGATCCGACTCGGATGTGTTCCTCCATGAGGACCTGCCCGTCCGGGCAGACCGTGGTGGGAACTGAGAAGGTCCGGGCCTGGCGGAACTTGCGGTTGGTGAGCACGGGCTCGGACTCGGATGGGACGTATCGGCCGGCGGGAATCGCGATCGGTGCCTGGGGGCTGCGCAGGTAGGCCGTGAAATGGGGGAGGGCTGTGGCTCCCAGCGTCTTCTTGGTCTCGGCGTAAGCGCTGAGGGCGCGAAGGGATGCCCAGGCGCGGCGTAGCCACACGGCCTCCAAGGGGTGGCCGCGCAGGGGCTCCAGCCGGGCATCCATCCGGTCGAGGGCGATGTAGGGCAATGTGGCGCCTGAGGCGAGCAGTTCCTCCCAAGACGCGGGGCTGGTCGGATCGGGCGCCGACGGGGGCTGCGGGCGGCCGACGTTGGCGAGCTCTCGTTCGAGCCAGGCGTTTCGGCGGGCCCGGTCATCGAGGAGGGCTGCGGCGATGTCCAGTTCCTCCTCGCAGTCGTGCAGGCGCTCGCGGGCTTGGGCCAGTTCGTGTGCCAGGCTTTCGCGACCATGCGCCTGGAGCAGGGTAGCGGTCTCCTCGCTGGTGCGGCTCGCGGCCTCGCGTTCCCGGTCGCGTTGCACTGTCGCGGTGGCGAGCTCGCGCCGCAGGTCCCGCTCTGTCTCGGCCCTTCCTCTCAGCGTGGCTTTGAGTTCTTCCACCTGCGTGCGCAGCCGGGCCACGATGGAGAGCTCGGGGTTGCCCTCGGTGCCCGTCAGCCAGTTCTCGCGCAGGTCGGTCAGGGCCGCCGCGGGCCTTGCATCGGTTGACCAGGGGGCTCCCGCGATGTCCGTGAGACGCTCGATCAGGGGCGTTACTGCGCTGTTGTGGAGGATGCCGGGGAAGGAGCGGAACTGGACGTCCTGGGATGTGAGGTGCAACGCTCGACGCCGTGCCCCGGAGAGCAGGATGACCGCACCATCGAAAGGAAGTTCGAGGCCGATCCGCTGTAGCGCTCTGTTGACGATGACTCGGTCCGCGCCGTGGATCCGCAGCTCCAGCATCCGACCGTTCAGCGTGCGGATACGGCGGGCGAGCGGAGGCGCATGGCTGCCAGCCTTGGCCCAGTGGACAGGGCAGGCGTCGTGGGCATCGTGGGTCACGACCACTGTGCACCAGGCCACGCGGCTGAACTCCCGCACGACTGTCGAAAACTGGGCAGCCTGGAGGATGTCGGTGGAGTTCGCCGCCGCGTACTCGACTCCGCCCGTGGGCCCCCAGGGGAAGCGGCGGTCGAGGAACATGGCCGCCGGGGACGGCCAGGCGGCATAGTCCCAAGCGCGGTCCGCCTCTGCAACGATGGTGATCGTTCCGGGAACGGTGACGGCGGCGTCGGACTCGTAGCGCAGCGGGGCACGGCCGGCGGGGTCGTCCGGGGAAAGCGTCATCCGGGCCCGGACCGTAGTTCCGTCGGGCGTCGACCACGTTGCGTCGAACGCCCACCAGGCTCCAGCGCTCGGTTCCGACAGGCTGGCGCGGCTCAGCGTGCCGTTCGCGACGAGTTTCTCGCAGTGCTCGACCACCTCCCCGTGGCGCGGCAGGCACACCGTGCGTCCGGAGCTGTACCAGGCAGCGCTGGTGAACGGGGGTTCAAAGCTGTGGTGGACCCTGGCCACAGAACACGGCCTCTCATGTGACGTATCGACGAACACCATGCTGCCTTATGCCACCGATAGCAGCACCGCTCTTGGAGAAACCCTGCGGCGTCTTGTCCGTTGAGGGACGCCCGCTGCGGGGAGCGGGCGGCGTGCGGTCTCGCTGGAGTGCCGGTCCGTCGGCAGCGGATGGCGCTGGGCCCGGTGATCGACGTGGTGGTGTGAGGCGGGTCCAGGAGTCCGGGTCGGTGAGGGCGTCCACGGCTTGGCAGCCCTGGTTGCGGTGGGCGGTGAGCAAGTCACGCCACTGGCCGGCACTCGGCGCCGCCGTGGCTGACGATCACCCTGGCCCCCGACCCGCAGCCGCAGTCGCTGCGCCGACGCTGACGGCTACCAGCGGCCCCCGGGGGGCTTCGGGTACGGGATGATCCTCGCGCCGCCGCAGCGCCTCCCGGTCCAACCGGGCGGCCTCCTGCTCGGCCCGGTGGCGGCGCTCCACCCAGTCAGCGGGGCGGGTCCAGCTCGACCACCCGCTCCCCCCTACACCGGACCCGGCGTGTGCAGCGCCGAGGTGCGCGGCCAGGTCCCGCTCCGGGTCGCTGGTGGCACGCACCGTGCAGGTCGCCGTCTGCGCTCGTATGCCACGTGGGCCACGCCCCCATACCCTGCCGACGTGATCTCCGATACCCCGGCCGGGACACCACGGTCTAGGCCGGTGCGAGGTGGGCGAACCGTGGACCGAGCCGGGGCAGCTCGCTGAGCAGCGGCCGGTCGTTGACGCCGTGGCCGTAGACCCTCAGTCCGCGCGGACAGTCGGGCAGCACGATGATGCCCTCGGCGGTGACCCGCACAGCGGGTTCGGTGCTGTCCTGGTCCAAGGTGGACACCAGCAGCCGGCAGCCGGGGCCGTAGTGGAACCAGGTCAGGGTCAGCGGCCCCTGGTTCTCACGGCGGAACGGCGACGTCCAGGGCAGGGGAACCGGCACCGGACGGCGCTGCTCGGCCTGCTGCCCGGCCAGCAGGACCGCTTCGCCCTCGCCGATCAGCCACACCCGGTCCGGGAGGTCGTCGGCGTCGGCGGGCTCGCAGTCCCACAGCCACAGCTCGGCGCCCTCCCCGAGGAACAGCGGGCGCATGGCGGGGCGCTGCGCCGGGGCGGCGGGGACCGTCAGCGCGAGGACCTCGGTGCGGCCGATCTGCCCGCGGTGCTCTCCGCGCAGCCGGGCAAGCTGCTGGGCCTGGTCGGTGGCGACGTCGTCGTTGGCGAACAGCAGCAGGGGGACCGGGAAGCCCTCGCGGGCGGACGTCCCATCACCGTGGATCAGCCCGTACCGCACCGGTCCGGGCGCGGCACGGCGCTCGCACAGAGGGCATGGCTCCAGATGCTCGTAACTGGTGCGCAGGGACGCGGGATCCAGCAGGGTCAGCCCGTTGAACACGCCGTCGAGCAGCATTTGGGTGATGCCGATGTCGACCAGGTCGGTGTCGGTGCTGGCGACCTCGACCCACTCGGACTGCGGTGTGCGGCGGACTTTGACGTGTCGTACGGGGGTGAGCAGAGGGCAGGCGTCGGGGGGCAGTGCGGCGACGGCGGCTTCCAGCGCGGGGTCGGCTTGGTAGGTCAACGTGGCTCCTCGGAGTGAGGTAACGGGGGACCAAGGGCGCCTGGTCGGCGTCCTTGCGGTGATCCTCGCTCCGGCCGACGGGGGCCGGAGCGCCACACCGGGTCGACCCCGGCCACGTACTGTCTGATCCTCGGCCTGCGGGCCGCCAGCGGTCCTTGGACCGCACCAAGGAGTCTATGGCGCGGCACCGACAGGACGGGGGAGCGAGCCGGGAATCGGCGGCGCGCTGGCCGCCCGCCGCGCGCTCGCGGGCAGGCTTCCCCCGGCGGTGTCCACCCGGTCAGGCCGCCTCCTGTCGTCGCCGCTGGCTGCCGCGTCACCGCCGGTGGAGGATCGGCTGCGGTCCGAGGTTATCCGGGTCGGCGCGGCACCCTGGTCCGCTGCCATAGAGGGAAGCGATTCGGCAGCGCTGAGGAGCCCGCATCGCCCGAGATCGGGCACGGTCAACTGCACCTTCACGTTGCTGCTCCTGCCTGTGGGGTCATCGTCGCAGGTGCGAGCATTCAGCGGAGGGCACGGTGCGGCCTGGCTCATTGACGTATATGACAATGGGCCCCCGGTCGCCGCCCGCGAAAAGAAGCCTCGTACGGCACTGTCGCCGACGCCGCCCACAACCACCGCTGACGACGCCGACGCGGGCGGCCGCGCGGAGGCGAGGTGCTGTGACGGCCGTGCCGATGGGACGCACTGCGAGCCCGGCATGGCCAGAGATGGGAAGCGAACCGTTCATCTGGCGGGGGCCGCTACGGCGGTTGGGGCGGCGTCGTTGAACCCGGTGTGAGCATGGACGAGCTGTTGAGCATGGCCTTCCCGGTGCAGACTGCCCCCGTCCGGGCCGGCTTGCGGGTCACCGCACTGGACCCGGACTCGGACTGGGCCCACTTCCTCAACGGCGGACCCCACCTGGATCAGGACCGGATCATCGACGACGCCTGGCACGCCCTGGTGACCGAGTGCGGCGCGGCCGGGATCCTCGCCTCTGAGCACGGCATCGCTTGGGACGCCCCGGAGTTGCGCGAGCAGATCGTGCTGGCGCTCTCCGACGACCGCGAGCGAATCGTCGACGTGGTCGCCCTGGCGTGCCGGCAGGTCCGGCGCCCGTGGGAGTTCGAGCGCAGCTTCGCCCGCCACACCCCCCGCCGCCTGCCGACCGACCTGGTCGGCCTCCACGGGCAGGACATCGCGCCCCTGCGCAGCGCCCTGCTCACACCCGACCTGCTGGAGGACGCCGACTACACCGCGCTGGACGTACCGCAGAGGATGACCCGCTACAACCAGGCCGTCACCGCGCTCGCCGCCTACCAGGCAGTCGTCCACCACGTCCCCGGCCACGCGGCCCTGGACGTCGTCACCTGCGCCGACCTCGAGCCCGCCATGAAGGCGGACCTGCGCCTGCCCGCGGCTTGGGCGATGGTCATGCACGACGCGGTCCCCCTGCACGCCGCGGTCGCCGACGACCGGGCCCTGGCCGACCTCCTCCAGCACGGCCGCATCGACGCGGGCACCCGACCCGCCGTCATCGGCGCCCTGCTGCGCGCCGAACCCGGACCCGGGCTGCGCCTGGACGACCGCCTGGGCTGGCTGTGGCTCACCGCGACCGACGGCACCGGGCAGCGCAGGCGGTTCCTGCAGCCGTGCGCGTTCGGCACCCATCCGGCCGGGCGCGTCCTGTACTCCTACGCCGCGCAACTGACCTACGGCCGCTGGTCGCCGCCCGCCGCACCCACGACCGTGTGGGACGACCAGCCCTCCCAACGAGCCGTCCGCAGGGCCGTCCACACCCCGGAAGCCGACGACGGCGCCTACCAGCAGGTCCACGTCCTGCGCCTGACCCCGCCACCGGACCGGCCGGCCGAGCACGACGACACCGCGGCCCCCCGGACGGGGAGTGGGAGGCAACTGACCTACGGGACGTTTCGGCGCGCCTACTGGGGTTATCGCGTCCGCGTCGGAATCCGCACCGAAGAGGGCAAGCTGGTCGGCCCCGTCTACAAGACCGGCGTGGAGGGGGAGACCTATACCTACGAGAGCCGGTTCTTCCCGCGCACCAGGATCCGCTCAGATCTACCGCTGCGGGACGGCACCACCGTCTACGACCTCCCTGGCAGCTGACTGCCGCCGCCCGGTTATCCGCCTTGTGGTGATCGCCCCCGGCGGCCTGGCCAACCCGGCGGTCGCGCGGCCGACCACGCCCACTCCGCCCGCCTGCGGCTCGGGCTGATGGTAGGCGTTGCGGGCGTCCGCCGATGATGGTCCATCACCGTGCGCCGCAGACGGTCGCCCGGCCGTGAGCAGGGCGGTGCTGGCATCAGACCTTCCGGAACCTGTCGGCTGCCGTCGCTACCCGGGCCCGGGAAAGCAGATGCCGCCTCGGGCCCCGGAAGGCCCCGCCGATCAGTTAGTTGTCCGTAGTCATCCGCCTCCGAGGAGGGGATACCGGATGTGGCCGTGAGCCGAGGCCACTCGTTTCCATCTAAGCAGACCGCTCTCAGGGAAGACGACAACGACGATGCCTGCTCACCGGCTTCTCGTCCCCCGGCTTCGCCGGAACACGCCGGGCCCGCAGGCTGCCCGGACCGGAGGCGGCCAGGGAACCCGGGCATTGACGTCCACGATCCGCACTGGTTGACCAGCCCAGCGCTTCGGATCCGCGGTGGCCACGAGGGCACCGTCGGGCCGTTCCGGCTGGGCGCGCCCATGGCACCGGTCGGCGGCTGGTTCCTTGATGGGATAAGACCGGTCCCCGTGGTGGGCGGCTGTTAGGGTGATTCGGTGCCCCAGTTGACGATGGATCAACGCGTCCAGGTCGCCGCGGCCCTCCGCAACGCGGCCGTCCTGTCGCGCCACCGAGCCCCCCTGGACCAGGTCGTGCCGCTGGTGGTCTGCGGCCTCGATGGTTCCGTGAGCGAGCGCAGGGCGTACCTGGACAGGCTGCTGGGCATGGGTCACCATGCGATGCGCGGAACGGTCGAACTGCTGTGCAACGTCTACCCGGGGTCCGCAGTACTCAGCAGTAACCTCGATTGGAGCGGCGACGGCCTGGACACGGAGAACATCGTGGCGCTGACGCAGGCCGTGATGCAGCTGGAACGGTGGGGTGACGGCGACGAGGCATGGAGGCTGCTGCTCGGACTCCCTGCCCTTGGCCGGACCGCGGTCGTGGCCACGCTAGCGATGCTCGTGAACTCCCAGGCGGCGCAGGCGGACCCGCTCGACCCGGCGTCCGGTCGCGTTCCTCGTCACCGTCGATGAGTGCCCGTTCCTGTCGGTGATGGAGCGGGTCTAGGTCCAATGCCAGTGACTTTGGCCTGTCTGTGTCGTTGGTTGTGGTGTGGCGAGGGTGGGGCGGGTCGAGTCATCCGCGGGTGGGAGATTGTCGGATCGGATCGCGATCGGGGTG